>Ga0326514_10000715_pt1 | contig 22115 bp, 39 predicted proteins | sample 3_2548_0518_D_FD_203653 | JGI IMG/M metagenome (GOLD analysis project Ga0326514, IMG submission 203653) | Bovine rumen microbial communities from UC Davis, California, United States - 3_2548_0518 | ecosystem: Host-associated > Mammals > Digestive system > Stomach > Rumen | place: USA... | reverse complement strand
TGGATAGGTATTAATGAGTAATGGTACTTCAACTTATTGGGGTGGATTAACGACTGGTGTTAGTGGAGTTAAAGGTAATAGTGAAAGTGCTTATCGAACTGGATAGGTAAATATTACAGCAGCTAATATTGGTTTAGGCAATGTAGAAAATACTAAATTATCTACATGGGCTGGTTCAAGTAATATTACTACAATTGGTACTTTATCAAGTGGCACAGTTCCTTGGGCTAGATTAAGCAATATACCTTCAGCTTCAACAAGTGCTGCTGGTATTATTCAAATTGGTACTGGAGCAACTAATGCAGCAGCAGGCAACCATACTCATACTACTTCTTTAGCTACTGATACTGGAACCGCTACAGTAACTTTAGCGCATAATACTACTTATAAACTTACTGCTGGTGGTACTAGTGTTATTTTTAAAATGCCTTCTGATAATAACACAGACACTAAAGTTACACAAGGTACAACTACTACAGGATCTTGGCGCAAAATATTATTAAATGGTGGTTCAGATACAGTATATTCTGCTTGGGATACAGCGGTTGGCGATAATGTAACTGATATTACTTATCGTACTTTTGGTGTAGCAGTATAGCCAAGTACTAATACTTTAAAAGCTACTAATTTAGAAGCTGATAAAACTGTTAAAGTTGGTACTTTTACTATAGGTGGGAATACTGATGAATTAACAAAAACTATTAGTTCTTCTTCTACTCTTTATGTAGATAGAACTAATGCTTCTGTTATTTTTAAATATAATGGAGATAAGAAAATACGAATTGATACAAATAATTATTTACGTCCAGAAATAGATAATACACTTCAATTAGGTGATAGTAGTTATAGATGGAATAAAATTTATGGTGTTAATTATTATGGAGAATATTTAGGGTTAAATGGTGACGTTAATACTAATTATAATTTATATGTAAATGGCCCAAGCTTTTTAAAAGGAGAAACTAGAATTACTAAAATTTGTGGTAATAGTGGTGGAGGAAAAATTCGTTTATGTGGAAATAATTTAGTATCAACATCTACTCCTAAAATTGATGGAAGTGCTAATTTAACAACTTCAGATAATGATAGTGAATGGTTAAAAGCATTACTTAAAAAGATATGCTAGACTTATCCAAATGAATCTGGAATTTTTAAAGGATTTATTTCTCCAAATAGTACTGGTTATTATGAAATTTATATTTATGACACTAGCACTGTTAATAGTACTACTAAATTACCACAATATAGTTTTGGCACTTGGCGTAAATATGATACTGTATTTTCTAAATTTGGTACATCTAATTATACATTTTACAATACTACAATGGTAGCTAATTCTGGTACTTGGGGAATTAGTATTAGTGGTAATGCAGCAACTGCTACTAATGTAGCCTGGTCGGGTATAACTGGTACTCCTTCTACATCAGTATCTTGGGGGGCTGGGACAACCGCAGGACCTACTTTAACTGTTACTGCGGCTGGAAGCAGTGCTGGAGCAGTTATTCCTTCTGCTAGTTTTGATAATAGTGGTATAGTAACAACTGGAGATTAGACTTTTAAAGGCCGTAAAACTTTTGGGATGGTATCAAGAAAAGCTTATGGAGATAATGGGAGTTCTAGTCGTTATGTAGGAACAACTTATTTATAGAATAGTGCAGATAATATGGTAGGTTTATATTTTTATGATACAGGTGAAGCTACAAATGTTACTAAAGGACAATTTCTTTGGAGAGAATATAGCCCAAATTCTACAGCTGATACTTCTACTACAGGGAAATTTGAGGCATATTCATTACCAGAAGTAACAACTGGATTAACTAGTAATAAAACTTATAATATTTTAACAACTAAAAACGCTATTACAGTAGAGCAGGGAGGCACAGGAGCAACTACAGTAGATGATGCTAGAATTAATTTAGGAGTTGCTCCAAGAGATTTTTATTTTTATGCCAGTAAGACTACTTCTACTCCGGCATATGCTACTTTAGATTATGATTTTAATATTTCTGATACTAAAATGATTTATGGGACTCTTAAAGTACATAGTAATTCGGGCCCAAGCGCTTTAATACCATTTTCTTTTGTATGGGATAAAGATTTGGCTAATGTTCAGTCACCTAATTATTATGACCCAATGAGTTCAATTACTAGTATGTCAGCTTGTGTTACTGCTGCTGATAGTAATGGTAATCAAAGAATTTATTTAAAAGTATAGCATAAAAAAAGATATTCAAGATTATATTTTAATGTATACGTTCATGGTTAGATCAGTAAAAATTTAGTCACTGAGGTTACAACTACGGCTCCTACTTATGCAACTATTGTAGATTTTATTCAATATGATGATATAACTGGTAATGCAGCAACAGCTACTAATGTAGCTTGGTCGGGTATAACAGGTACTCCTTCTACATCAGTATCTTGGACGAATGGAAGTTCTAATGGCCCAACTTTAACTGTTACGGCGGCTGGAAGCTCATCTAATGCTGCTATCCCAGCAGCAGGCGCGGGGGTAAGTGGTATAGTTACTACACAAGATCAATAGTTTGATGGAAATAAGACTTTTAAAGGACGTATTTATCCATAGGCAACAGATACTTATAGTATTGGTAGTTCAACTTTAAAGTGGAAAAATGGTCATTTTAGTGGGGTTCTTTATAATTATAATAAGATTATAAATCAGACTAATGCTGAAAGCAATACTGGTTATTATTTAGCTCATGATGATAACGTTTATGCTCGTCTTTATATAGATACACTTGGGACTGCAGCTGTAAGTGATGGTCAAGACACTCCTACATATACAAATACCACTGGAGAAGTTGTTTTAATGATAGGTAATAATAAACAAGGAACTGTAGGTAATTCTGGCAGCGTAGTAGATAATGCTCGTGGACGTTTATTAATTTTTGGAAAAGGAACTAAATTTAATGAAATTAGATCTTCCTTAACAGGAACTGCTGGATCTTATACTCATGATTTACCTGCTGTTAGTGGTTATTTATAGACAAATTCTAGTATTGTTGCTATCTCTATGGATGATACCCAATGGACTAAAGCTAATTGGAATTGTAGTGATAATTATTATCTTCCTGGCGTTACAGCAAAAGGAGTGGGACAATTATCAGATGTTGCCATGCTTAGTCGTAGATTATATTCTGCAGCAGGTAATAATGGATATTCAATATTAACTTTAGGTAATAACATTGCTCAAGGAAGTAGTGGGAATGCGTTAGGAGCAGTTAGGCTTTATGGGACAGGAACATATTATACTATATTATATGCTTCTGCGAATACCGCAGATAGGAAATGCTATTTACCTAATTATGATGGAACAACACATTTAGCCCATACTGGAAATAATAATCCAGTTGGGGATGCCGAAACGCCTGTTTATGTAGCAGCAAATGGGAGAATAACTTCTACAGGTATTAATTTAAATAATACTTATGTTAAAAAATCTGGAGATACAATGACAGGTTCTTTAGCGATAAATGATGCAACAACAGAGAGCGCTTTATCTGTAAATAATGCAGGTGGACAATTAATACTTTATTCTCATAAAACAGATAACTATTCTGGGTTATGGGCTGGTCCAAAAGGAACTGATACTGCGGGCAAAGGTGTAATTGCTATTGATCCTAATAATAACATTACTTTTAACGGTAATGCAGTTACTGCTACTAAAGCTACACAAGATAGTGATGGTAATACAATTAATTCTACTTATTTTAAAAAATCATAGATTACATATTCAACGACTGATTTAGTAGCTAATTCTTCACCTTTAGCAACAGGAAGTCTTTATCTTGTATATGAGTGAGGTATAAAATATATTATGGCAAGAGGAATTTATATTGGAGAAAGTAATCAAGCAAAAAAAATAAAAAATTTTTATGTAGGGGTAAATGGATAGGCTAGAAAAGTTGTTAAAGCTTATGTTGGAGTTAGTGGAGTTGCAAAACAATTTTGGCCAGCTGGGGTAGAATTTACCTATATTATGAATGGTGGAAGGTTAGGAGTAAATGGAACTGACTACCTTCTTTCTGGTGATCCTTGTGGAAATTGGGTTCTTGAATTATATGGTTCAGGTACTTTAACTTTTACATCTCTTCCCACTAACATTGATATTCACTGTGTTGGTGGAGGAGGAGGAGGAACTACAGGATGGCGTTCTCTTGGTGGAGGAGGAGGCTATACTAAGTTTATAAAAAATTATACTCCTACAACAAATATTTTTTATTGTGAAGTTGGCGCTGGAGGAAGTCCAGGAGAAACTAGTGGTAGTGGCGGACCTAGTTTTGTTAAACTTAATAATAATTCAGGCAGTGATGTTATAAGAGCTGGTGGCGGTTAGGGAGCTACTCATGGAGACTGGAAGACTGCTGGTAATGGAGGCTCTGGAGGCGGAGCTTGGGGCGGAACTGGTGGTTCTAATGGCGGCAATGGCAATACTATTAGCGGAAGTAATAGCTATCCAGGCTCTGGACAAGGTAGTACTACTAGAGATTTTGGAGAATCAACAGGCACTCTTCGCGCTGGTGGCGGCGGCGGTGGAGATGCTAATGGTGGTGATGGTGGCGGTGGCGCTTATAGTTCTAGCGGAACTGACCACTATGGTGGCGGCGGCGGTGGAGATGCCGGTGGCGGTCATAGTGGCGGCAGTGGAATTGTTATTATTCGCAACGCTAGAGGATAAAAAAATATAAAAAAAAAGGGAACTTTCAATATTGAAAGTTCCCTTTTTTATTTTTTATTAAAATTAACTTGTGCTTCAATAGTTTCTTTAACTAAAGTATCCAAATCCCCAACAACAGAATTTAAAAATTCAATTGCGTCTTGACTTAAAATTGACATTACTGCTTTATAAGTACGATCAAATGCTTCTTTTTGAGCTGCTTCATCAAAAATGTTTTTATTTTTTAATGATTCAACATAAGTCTAATTGGTAGCTGTAACACATTTAATAACTGTTTCTGTTAATAAATCCATATATTTTATATATAATTTGTTATTAACTTCTTGCTGTAGCTCTTGTGATTTCTAACTAATTAACTAAATTATATATTTAGTAAGAACAGCTAATAAAGGGATTATACATAACTACCAAATTTGCTATAATAACATAGAAACTTCTGGTTTCATGATTAATATCATCCTTCTTCTTCTTCTTCTTCTGTTGTTGTTATTTCTTCTTTCATTATTTGAACACTAGCATTAGCACTATAATATCCATCAGTAAATGTTTCATTGAAGTTTGTTAATTTAGCATCAATGTTATTAACATCTAATAAAAGTTTATCATCATTGTCTAAAATTTTATATGAAGTAATTTTAGCTTCAGCGTATTGAGTTAAATAACTCATAGTTGAAATATTTTCAAGAGTGTCAGTAGAGAAGTAAATATTAAATAGAATAACTGGATTATTAATATCCAAATTTCTATTGAAGTTAGTAATAACAATTACCTCATCATTTTTATTATTAAGAATTAATTTCATAGTATTTTATCTCCTTTTTTATATTTAAATTTTTGTTCCACCTAAAAGTTTTGCCCAAGTGGCCGGGCCAACGATTCCATCAACATCTAATCCATTTCTCTATTGGAAAATTCTTACAGCATTAGTTGTATTATTGCCAAATTCCCCATCTGCTCCATCTGGGCCGCAACTAATTCTATTAGCAATTAAAATTCCTTGGAGAGCTTTAACGCTAGCACCAATACTACCATTTTGTATTTCTGGTAATCTAATGTTACAAGTAGAAGTAGTTGGCACAGTTGGGGTTGGAGTAGTAGGTTGAGTAGGAATTGGTGTAGTAGGTTGAGCAGGAATGGTGCTATTTACTTCGCCGTAACGAGGGAGACCATATCCATAAATATTTCCATTGTTAATATTATATGTTCTACGAACTACTTTATCATTTGAATTTCCTTCAATTGTTGTTACTGTTGTAGAAGTAAAACTTTCTACTAAGCCAGTATGAGAAATGTCTCCAGCTCTATAAGAGAAGAAAATCTGCGCGCCGACTTGTGGAGTTGTGCTCCATCGACCAGCTTGCTTATAGTACTAAGCAGAATAAGCACATCCTGCACCAGCACTATATTTTGGTTGACATAAAACATATAAAGCAGCTTCTTCATCTTTATTACAAGCTAAGAATACAGTACAATCTACAAAGACATCGCACCAAGCATATCCTTGCTTTTTCCCATTATAAAAATCTCCAAGGTCATCAAGAATTTTTGCGAAGATGGTATAATTATTATGGCCCACTTGCCCACCAGTTAAGTCACTAGAATTATCTTTTTCTGAATAATCAAGATAACTACGAGCAACATCTAAAACTTTGGTAGCATTTACATCAATTGTCATAATTTAATCATCCTTCCAAAATTTTAATAACTATTTCTTTCAAATTAGAAATATTTGGAACTTGGTTAATTGTATAACCATTATTCTTAATAAGTCTTAACCAAACTTGAACTAATCCACTATTTTCATTAAACATTATTAAGAGCCTCCCCTACAAGAATACTTAACTCGCCCAATGTGGCATCCACCTATTCCTAGTAAAGGGCAAACAATGTACTTAATTCACCAAGAGTTTTTTCAGTAAGCTCTTGATTTTCTGGCATTGCTTTTCTAAAGTATTCAACTAAAGTCATTTCATCTTCATCATATTCATATCCTTCTTGTCCATCATTATCAATATAAGGATGAATATTATATCTTTTATATACTGTATCAACATTAATCTCTAATTCATTAGGAGATTCTGCTCCACATAAAACATTACGTCTAGTAATCATTTTTTAACTCCTTTCAAGCAGCTATATGTAAAGGCTAATGAGTTTCTTTTATATCTATAATTTTATGTTTATTATAAGTCTATAAATATTTATTCCATAAGCCAAATGGTCTAGCATGCGATTTATTTTTTGATTTTTTATTTATTATATAATAAGCCCCTATTGGGCCAATTAATTTATATAAATATTTTTGAGCAAATTTATAAGTATTAGCCCAACCTAACCAGCCTGCGATAGAAACGCAAGCGCACCACTATTTTTCATTAATATTTAAATTAGTTTTTATAGCTTTAATTAATAATTTTTTAAATCTATTTTTTGTAGTTTTTCTTAATAATTTATAACCATGGAAATGTCTATATCCAACAAAATCAATACCACGAGAAACTGGGTAAATGCTATAATTATTTTTTATTTTTAAATCAAGGATTTCTTTTAAGTAGATTTTAATAGCACAGAGAATATTGTGTAAAAATTCTTTTGAATCACTTAAAATTACAATATCATCCATATAACGAATAACATATTTACAATGGCATTCCTCAATTAACCAATGATCAAAATAAGCCAAATAAAAATTAGCTAAATATTGAGACAAATATGAACCCACTGGGACTCCTCTATTTGGCTAGCAATAAATTTCTTTTTCTTCATTTGTTAAATTTAATTTATAAATATCATTTTTGTCAAAACTATCAATAATATTATCTAATTCATAGAGTAAATCTTTATCTTTAAATAGTTTTCTTAACTATTGTTTAAGAATTGTTCTATTAATACTTGGATAGAATTTTTTTATATCTATTTTTAAACAGTATTTAGTTCCTTCTAAGTCATTTTGTAAATATTTATCTAATAATTTACTTGCCTAATGTATTCCTTTGTTAGGGAGAGAAGCACAAGTAAAAGGAACGAATACTCTATTAAAATATTGTTCTATCTATAGCATAATAGCCCACTAAATAATTCTATCTGGATAATATGGTAATTTATATAAAATTCTACTTTTTCCTCTATCACAATATCTACTTGTTTTATATAATCCTACTTTATACTTATGATTTTTTAATAAATCAGCAATCTATTTTACTCTATTATCTAAATCTTCATCTGTCTTTTGAACAGCTTCATAGAATGACTTATCTTGACGAGCCATTCTATGAGCCATTTTTATATTTTCTATATTATAAATAGAGGGATAAATATTGCCAACTCTTTTCGGCATCTGTATATTTTTCCTCCTATAACAATCTGTTTTCTTTTTATTTTAAGAATTATTAATATTATAATTTAAATAATTTTAAATTTAAAATTTTTTAATTCTCTTACCCAGTAAGTTTTCGGCATTCCTACTAGCATACCTTGTAATAAATGTCTTATGTTTTGTCAAGTGACAGGGTCATTTTATTATATTATATGTGTAAATAAAAAGATTAAAGAAAACACGTGCCTGCTGATATTACGGTTCGTATTCGACGTGTCATTATTCGCATTGAGATTGAAAGGACCAGTGTTAGTACTGTTATTCCACTTACTACTGAAATTGAGTACGTAACCAGTATAGAGATTGCCATTATCTGCCTAAATAAATTTATTTTATTTAGGTTAAAATCCAATCAATTATAAGAATAATGGGTTGTTGATGAAAATACCAACACAAAAATAAATGACCCGCTAGGGAATATTTAATTTTTATTAATTATAAGAAAGGCGCCCGCCGAAAGTACGGTACGCAGTCGACGCGCCAAAATTCGCAACGAGAGCGAAAGGACCAGCGTAAGTACCGCCATCCCACCCACCACCGAAACGGAGCACGCAACCCGCATAGAGATAGCCACCACCCGCCCAGTAAGTACTACTAGAACCGCCCCATTCAACCGGCATAAAACCAGTTTCAGAAGTGCCAGCTACCATTTTATTCCAGCCAGAACCATTCGCAGTTAAACCAGATGAATGAGATTCTTCAGTTGCGGTGACAGGCTCTCCAGAAAAACTATTCCAAGAGGTGATAATATTTCGATTGGCATCAGTACGGAAACCATCAACCCATTCCCAAATATTACCCCAAAAATCTTCGATACCAAATAATTTAATATGTTCTTTAGTATTTGAACTACCATAGCACATACCTTTAGCAAAAGTAGCAGTTGAACTATTCATAGTTCCAGAAATTACTCCATCATCTGCCGCAGCGTTATAACCAGTAGCATATGACAAATTAGAACTAGAATCATCAGTAACTCCTGTTACGCCTTGACCAAGCGCCTCTTGTCCATTACGATTACCATATTTAATTAAATATAAACATTGTAAAGCTTTTAAATGGGCATAAGTAGCCTGCTGATAATGATAAGTATTAACTACTCCATCTACAGTATTTCGATTTTGCGCTGCTGTTCTAAATTGACCTATAGTTTTGTTAGCTGTAGGTTGTACCCCAGCAATTGAACGTAAATTTCCACTACCATCAATATAGCCCTTAAAAGCTCCTTGATAAAAATGATCTAAATCACCTTCTGCTAAACGGCTAAAAGCATCGTATGTGTAGTTATTTTCGTCTTCAGCGCCAACTAAACTTTCATTATTAGTTATTTTGACATATAAATATTGTCCTTCTCTAGTAATACTATAAGCAAATTTTGGAATCTCAATCATTACATCACCATCTGCTCCAGTTAAATCGGATGTCGTTCCATTAGAGCTATCACTCGCATCAAATGGATTTAATTTTTTAGTAAAATCATTAGGATCTAAATAATAATTAACTTTACCATCATTAAAAACGCAAGGACGAATATCTTCAAAAATTGGCATACTATCCCAATTAGATGAACCTTTAGTCATTCCTTCTGCGTCTCCCATGTAAACGCAAGAAGTAGTTGGATTGCTGTTAGTTTCATCTATACGTAAAATATATTCCATTAATTCTGTATATCTTGCCCCAAGTTCTACGGGGATATTTGAGCTAACTTTAGCATATCTATCACCTTTTACTCTTGGATTAGAAAAAGTAATTCTATATTCTCCATACTATGAGACTGGGATTGAAATAATTCCTGCTGCATTTGAACTAGCAGAATTATTATAAGAACCATCAATTAAAGTTGCTGTTGCTGTTAAACCAGCAAAACCATTTAAAATTGTAATACGAATAGAACCCTACATTGCTGCCATAACAAATGCTGTCGTAGCAATTTTATTAGATGAATCACCAGCTCGTGGGGTTGGGGCAGTAGGAGTACCAGTAAATTCTGGACTATCTATTGGAGCTTTTGTTTCATCATTTATTTCGTAAATAGTGCCATCTAACATTTTAATTCTTGAAATTTTATTAGCTACAGGCATTGTTATATCCTCCTTTTTAAAAAATAGTTAACATACCATCATTAATAGTAAATTTATTTTCATTAATAAATGGTAAGTTAGAAATTAAAGTTTTTCCATCTCCTATTTTAATGCCAATAGGAAATGAATCTATATATACAATTACTTCATTTTCTTTTGGAATAAAATTTTTTGCTTTATTCCAATTTTCTATTGTATCTTGTTTTATTATAATATTTTTTTTAATCATTGTCAAGTTATCTCCTAATAAAAAAAGGCTGGAAAAAAGGTATAATATCCTCTTTTCCAGCCAAGAAAAATATCTCTTATCATTTCAAAGAGAATTATATTTTAATTTACTATCGTTTCAAGTAAAATTAACTTACTGCGTCAGGGGTAACAGTAATAGTCTTGTTGCCCTTATTAAGAGTAGGAGTAATAGTAGCAGCAGTACCAGCAAAGGCAAAGTTATCAACAGAAACCTTATCGTAGGTAACACCAGTAACACGGAAGTCAGTGACTTGAGTACCACTGAAGTTAGCGTTAATAGCGTCGCCAGATTGATTACCGGTAAAGGTAGCAGCGATAGTGCCACCAGTAAAGGTTTGTGCAGCAGCAGTAGCAGTGGTATAACCAGTCCAAACAGTTTGATTATCAAATACAGCCGCAGAGCCAGCATTAAAGGTATCAGCAGCTTTGCTAGGAGCAACATAGGAAGCATCATAGTCCATTACTTTATCAGTTGCGGCGTTAGTGAAAACTAACATTTCAGCATCATTATCGGCAATAGCAGCAACTATACCTTCAGTAGCAGCATCAACAGCAATACCTTTAGTGAAACTACCAGGAGTAAATACACCTTCAGTGAAAGAAGGAAGAACTGCAGCAGTTTTTACGCCTTTCAACACAGATTCAGTGCTAGGAGTAATAGTAACAGCAGAAGCTTGGTTTGTACCAGAAATCTAAAAACCGTCTGCATCAGCACTTAAAGAAACTTCACCAGTAGGAACAACACTACCAGTTACAGAACCAGCAGGAGTATATGCTTCACGAGTGAGGGTTGCGGCGGTAGCAGTAATATCAACATCAGCACTGACTGTACCAGCAGGAGTGTAGGAAGCGCCAGTAATACTTTGAGCATAGTCAGACACGGTTGCGCTTGCGGTATTAGCATAAGCAAGAGCGGCAAGACTTAAAGCACTCTTTAATTCAGCAACAGTAATATTGTCTTGAAGGTCAAGGCCGGCGATAGTGCGAGTCTTGGGAACCCAAGTGCCTTCGTCGCCTAATTCTTGCCAATTAGTACCATCATAGACATATTCAATAACGCCTTCAAGTACAACATCGCCAGCTTTAGGATTAGTTTGAGCAGCGCGAGTACCAGAAACAAAGTGCATTGCGCCTGCGAGGTCAGCAGTTTTTTGATTTACGTATTCATAAACCTGAATACCAGTAGCAAGACCAGGAACTGCGGCACCAATACTAGCAGCAACATTCTGGTCAGCAGCATTACCGAATTGAGCAACGATAGCGCGCAAATCAGCATCTTTTACATAATATACATCATTACCTAATTTTACTTTAGAAAGTAAGTTTTTAGATTCAAAACTAATAGGATAAGTATTCGCCATAATTTTATTTCCTCCTTAAAATTACAATGAAAAAATTAGCATTTCTTCTTCTTGCTTAACTCTTGTCTTATATCTTGTATTAAGCTCTTGAGTTAAACGCTTTTGCGTGATAGTGCCATCTGTGTTATCCCCTAAATCATCATAAAGTTTTACTATACCAGAAATGGTATCTGTTGCTGTTGTCAATGACTATTGGATATTTACATAGAAGTCACCATCATAATAATATATTTTACTATGGGCATTATCAATATATAATTTATTTTTTTGCCCATCTAAAATATCAGTTTTACTTACATCTGTATAGAAAATACCATTTTCATAATAACCATTTACAATAGTATCTCTATAAGATTCATCAATGAATGTTAATTTTGAATAAGGTAAATTCCCATTACCAACCTTGGGGCGTAAACCATCTTTTGTATCTACCAATACAATTTCACCATTGGCGGGAATAAAACTGTCTTTTATTTTTTCAAAATTAGTTTCACTATCTCTGCGTAATTGAATAATAGCATTAAAAATATGAGCCATTTGACCTACCTCCTTATATAACTTCAGAGGCAGAGCCACCATAAATATTAAGTATATTTTCCTGTTGTAAATCAGCAATATCTAATTTGCTAATAACATCGTCTATCATTTTCTAAATAGAGCCAGGAGTGCCATCTGTTTTATTAAGTAGCTCAATGGCATCAGTATTTTCTGAAACAGGAATTAATTGTTCTTGGATATATTCTACAAGACGTTTTAATCCAGCTTCATCTAAATAATATTTTTCAGCCATAATTATAATGTACTCCTTTACAAAGATTTTTTCTCTATATAATGATAGAGATTTTTAATATAAAAATTTGTTTATATTGTCCAAAAATAATTAGGCGCGGTTATCAACGATATTAGCTGTAGCTCCAGCGCTTAAAAGTGTATTAATATCGCCATCAGTCCCACGTAGGACCATATCTTTTTCAATAGTGAGTTTAAAGTCACCATTTGCGACACCAGGATATTTAGCGCTCTCATCATAAACAACGGCATAAGGTCCAATGGTTACTTTAGAATCACCAACTTTGCCTTTAACCCCAGAGGCACCATTAGCAATAATTGAACCACCATTAAGTTCTACTTCGCCAGCACGCATTACGAGACCAGCACCTTCAGAAATAATTTCTCCGCCATTCATAACGAATTTGCCGCTATTAGGCATGTATACACCGCAAGCAGTATAACCAGGTGATTGGATATGAGCAACAAGTTTACCGCCATTCATGACGACATCAATATGTCCCATATCAATGCCATCTTTAACCGTGCCATTTCCTTGGATTGGGCAATTGTCAAAGCATTCTATTTCACCGCCATTAAGTTCAAGGGCTGCGCCAGTAGTTACAAGAATACCAGACTCTTGAGCTTTGACTTTACCGCTATTCATAACAACTTTAGAATTAGCACCGACGGCACTAACAGCAACGTCAGATACACTGGTTATATCAGCGCCATCTAAAGTAATAGTGCCTTCAGAGACAAGCACAGGACGACCATTACTTTCAATCTCGCCATTCTTTAGTACGATATCGCCACCAACGCAATTTACTAAAGTACTATAACCACTTAACTTATTGCCGCCCAAGTCTAATGTCATTTTCTTGCCCGCTGGGATTGAAATAACTTCATCAAGAACTAAATTGTCACTTAAACGAGCTTCTACTACTGGTTCACTATTAGCTAACATAGTATTAATACCAATTATGTCACTAACAGTAGCTTTTTTTCCACCATAAAGAATTGAATTTACAATTGGGAGGTCAATGGCATTAACTTCATCTTTAGTAAGATAATTCGTTAAATCAGTGACAGAACCAAAATAATCCCACATGCTGCCGGTCCAACCAGCATTCATACCAGTATCTTCAATATTATAAACGTCACCGACTTCTGGATTTTCAATAGTTTCAAGTGCGGCAAGGTCAGCAACACTACCACGAAAATGATAAACTGAACCGAGAGATTCCCGAATACCGTCAAGAGCATCTTCAAGGTCATCTTCACGAACTACATCAGCGATATCAGAATCACGGACTACATTAGCGATATCAGCATTGTGTACTACATCAGCAATATCAGAATTGCGAACTACATCGGCAATGGCGGCGGCAAGCTCATCATTGTCAATAAAATTATTCTATGCGTCAGAGGCTTTAAGATAATCAACTAAATCAGATTTTAAAGCTACATCAGCTGGAATATCACCGCTATTTGCTTTACCATCTAATTCATTATGAATATATTGTACTAAACGTGTTAAGCCTTCTTGGTCTAAATAATATTTATCAGCCATTAGTTTTATTTACTCCTTTCTAAATAATGCTTCAATATCATTAATTGGTATTGAATGAATTTCTAAATCTCCATCTATAACTTGGCCATTTAAAGTTGGTTTGTTAATTAAATCATGATAATCATTACTTGGTGTTGCTGATACTCCAGTATCAACGGCGCCAATAAACCAATTTCCATTAGAACCAATATATGGAGTTTCACCAGATTTACCGGTTAAACTACTAATCCAATCTGATTCAGAACCAGAATAGCCATTTTCTACAGCTATCTGATAAGCAGATTTACCATCTTTGCCTTGTATAGCTCCAGCACCGGCTAATGAAGCATCGACATATTTTTTTAAAAGCGCATAAGTTGTGATATTAATAATAAGTCATCGCTCTCCTTTTCTCCTTAAAGTGCTACCCATTTGCCAGTACCATTTTTCATATAAACGTCTCCTGTAGAGGTACAAATGGCCGTACTGCCAGGAGCAGCTTGGCGAGGCATGTTTTTAAGGTCGTCAGGAGTGTCTATGACATATTCATCAACATTATAACGGATTTGCCCATTACTTGAAATCATATTCACAGCCATTATAAAACCCTCCTTCGTTTTTGAATATCTTTCTATTATTTTTGTGTTTTAAAATAATCAAATTTTATTATTTTGGCCTAATAAGAAAAAAGCCTGCAGTTTCCCAAATTTTTCACAGTTTTTATTAAAAAATTTGGGAAACCGCAAGCTGTCATTACTTCAAAAATTTTTAGTAAATTTTTTGGGACAAAATTTAAAAATATTCTTTCCACAAATTTTACATAAGATTGGTAAGAGCGATACAAATTTTTTACAGAAATTTTACAATAATTTATTCTATATTAAATATTTAAATTTTTCATATTGTTCTTTTGTGTTATTTTTAATTCCATAAATATGATGAAATTGTCTATGATATTTTTTTAAGATAACAACACCAGTATTAATAGTATGTTTAGACTATAAAGTCTCTACAATTTGTAACAACTATTCTGGGGTATAATCTAAATAACTTTTTTTAATAGGTAAATTTAGTTCTTGAAAAGTTTCATTTACTAAATCGGTAAAATTTATAAGATGATGAACTTCTAAATCTCCTCCTTGAATTCCAGAAATATCACAAGTATAATTGCTATTTTGTAAACACATAGTTTTCCAAGAAAATAATGAATCTCGTAGGTATTTAGTAAGTTCTATTGTATCTCGTCCTAATTGTAAAGGTTGTTTTCTTTTTTCTTCTAATCTTTTTAATTTATTACATTTAGCGCATCCACTTTCTCCTCTTCTATAACGGCTATATTTTAAATTAAATTGATGTCCATTTTTACATTGGCAAAGAACATTAGTATCTGAATTTACATAATCACCGATGATAATATATCCATCTTTTGCGATGTCTTTTTTTACATCATCTAAGGAGTATTTTAAGCCAACTTTTTTTCTTGCTTTTCCTCCTTTTGCGCGACCACAAGTGGGGCAACAAAAACGATTTTCTCTAATATGAGTAAAAGTTCTTTGAAAATTTTTTCCACATAAATTACATTTTAAATCTAATGGAGTATTGTTGTTAACATAAGTAGTTGAAAGTAATTCACATTCATGCTAAATATCGTGTTCTTGAATATATTGTTTAATTTCTTCAAAAGTATATTTTTGATTAGTTCTCATGATGAAAAGCACCATCCTTTATCTACATAAAAATTTTTTTCTAATATTTATGTAGATAAAGGATGGTACTTTAAAGTACTTAGTCCAACGAGCGATAAAAAATTTTTAAAAGAAAAGAGGGATATTAAAAAATGTATAATTATTACCAACAATAGCCTAATTCAACATCTCCTATTAATCCAAGACCTGTAATGAATTATCCTCCTCAATTCATAAGTAATGGGTTAAAAGGGCATGCTGTCTCTTCATATGAGGAAGTAAAGGCATCTACAATTGATTTTGATGGAACAACATTTTATTTTCCAGATTTAGGAAATAAAAAAATTTATACAAAAGCGATTGGCAATGATGGCTTACCTATCCTTAATATGTACGAGTTAAAACCGCTTCCTACTGAACCAACAGAGGGAGATTATATAACTCGTACAGAATTTGATTAGGCATTAGCTCGTATTTCTGAATTATTGTCTCAAAAAGTAACAAAAGCTGCGGCGGCTGGGGTTCCAGTATAGCCATCTGAACCAGCATCCCCTCAAAATTATAAGGAGGTTTTTTAATTGAATAATAACCCAATTCAAATGATGATTCAAATGGCAAAGTCAGGACAAAATCCTGAGCAAATGATGTTACAGTATTTACAACAATAGGCATAGCAAAACCCAATGGGGCAAAACCTCCTTAGTCTAGCCCAATAGGGGAATACCGCAGATATTGAAAAAATCGCTCGTAATATCTGCGCCCAACGTGGGATAGACTTTGATAAAGAATTTACCGCTTTCAAACAAAGTTTAGGACTATAAAGCGCGCAATAGTTATAAACTTATGTCCAAAGCGATAAATAATATATTTATTAAAGGAGGACATATGTTATGTTCAATTCTGAAAATGGCTATTCTTTAGCCGATATTGCTGCTGCGACTGGTGCAAGCCGTGGCGGTTATGGTAACGACGGTTTCTTTGGTGGAGGCTATGGCGGTTGGTGGATAATCCTCTTATTCCTTTTCGCATTTGGCGGATGGGGAAATGGTGGCTGGGGCAATGGAGGCGGTGGCGCTGGTCCTAATGCCGCAACTGCTATTTACGGATTAGACAGTCTTGGAACTACAAGAACTGGTTTCTACGACCTTAATACCGGTATGTTAAATGGCTTTGCTGATACTACTGCTGCTGTCACCGCAGGTACTGCTGCTATTCAAAGTGACATTAGTGCATTAGGCTTACAGAGTTGCCAGAATACTAATGCTATTACTAACGCTATTACTTCTGGAACTATGGCTAATATGTAGAATACTTTTACTCTTTCTACACAACTTGCCGCAATGTAGGCTGCTCAGCAACTTGCTAACTGCAATACCGACCAAAATATCGCCAATTCGTTTGCACAACTTAACTATAACCTCGCAACCGAGGCTTGCGCTGACCGTGCTGCAGTCACTACTGGTGTCCGTGATGTTATTGATAATCAGAATGCTAATACTCGTCAGATTCTTGACTTCTTAGTGCAAGATCGTATTACTGCTCTTACTACTGAAAATCAAGCACTCAAAGGTCAAATTTCACAGAGTGAGCAAAATGCTTATCTTATCTCACAATTAAAACCATGCCCAGGTCCCGCATATATAGTTCCAAATCCATATGGATGCAATTGCGGCAATAACTTGGGCTACTACTATGGTTCAGGCAATATTATTGCTTGATCCATAAAGATTTAAAAGGAGGAAAGAAATGGAATTATTTGCAAATGATAGACAAACAGTGGAAGCAAATGAATCTGTGATGTTCCAAACTGCGCTCTCCTCAGGCTCCTCATCTATTCTCTGGAGAATCGGTTCTGGAATCATTACTTTAAGAGGTATTGGGCCTCAGACTCGTAGTAGATTCCGCGTATCATATCATGGCAATGTAGCCCTTTCCGAGGGAGCAGAAGTTGCTCCAATTGAGATGGCAGTGCGTATTAGTGGGGAAGTTCTTGCTTCCTCACGCACTGTTAGTACGCCAGCCGCAGTAGGTGAATTCAATAGTGTGGGTGCCACCACATTAGTTGATGTGCCTGCTGGATGCTGTGTACAAATTTCTCTTGCTAATATTGGAACTTCTGCTACTGATACAGAGAATATCGACTTAATAGTAGAAAGGGTGGCGTGATATGGAAGATAACAATAGTGCGATAATAATTGGGCTGAGAAAATTAATGTAATTATAAATTTTTTCTAATATATTAGATAAATGGAAGAAAGGGAAATTTAAATATTATGAAAAAATTTACAATAGAAGATGTTAGGAACTATCTATTAATTAATGATACCAATTAGGATTGCACTTTGTTATCTACCGAATACGTTAATAGCCATGCTGCTTTAAAATTTCGGTGTAATTAGTGTGGAGAAGAATTTGAACGTTCTTTTTCTAATCTTAAACGTAATGAAAAATTTTCTTGCGCTAGATGTTCATAGAATCGATTTTTAAAAATAGAAGATGTATAGAAATATTTAGATGAAAATGATATAATGCACGATTGTACTTTATTATCAACAACATATAAAAATTATAATACTCCATTATTATTTAAATGTAATATATGTGGGAATAATTTTACTCGAAAATTTTGCGAAGTAAAATAGGTGAAAACTTATCGGTGTTATGACTGTGCTAAAAAATTACAAGGTGGTTATAATAAAAAAGATATTCAAATGGTACAAAATTTTATTGATAAATATGATATAGATAATGATTGTGAACTGCTTTCTACCGATTACATAGATTAGGAAACTCCTTTATTATTTAAATGTAATTGTTGTGGTAAAGAATTTGAACGCACTTTTGCTACAATGAGAGCTAAAAAGGCTTTTAAATGTTTTAGATGTGCGCATCATTTACCATCTGAATCACAAACAGATGCTTATCAAGCAATGAAAAATTACTTTCGTGGTAAATTGTATTTGTGGAAAAAAGAAATTTTATCTACTAATTTATCGTGTGATATTACTGGTGTATCTTATGATTTAGATGTCCACCATTTAAATAATTTTATTACTATTTTATAGTAGGCGTCAGAAAATACCGGAATCCCATTAGATATTTAGCCACAGGATTTAAAAAATTATGGTTATTCATTAGAAATTTTAGAAAAAGAGTTTATGCGTTTACATCAAAAAATAGGCATGGCTGTTGTATTAAATAAAGATATTCATATATTATTTCATAAAATATATGGATATAAAAATAACACTCCTGAACAATATAATGAATTTAAAGAAAAATATAAGAAAGGAGAATTAAGATAATACCAGCTATGAAAGAAAAATTAGAAAACATTTAGACTTAGTTATTAAGTAAAATAGAAGGACAAATGTCTTGCTTAGATTAGGTTAACACCGAAGAGTTAGCAAAGGCAATAGATGCTGTTCATCACCTTGAAGAAGCTATGTATTATTGCTCTATTACTGAAGCTATGGAGAAATCTGCCGAAGAAAAAGAATAGAGCGGTAATATGAATGTAAATTACTATATGGAGCCAATGTATTATAGGGGGTAGGCTCATGATAGTATGGGTCGTTATACATCAGGCGGTAATATGGGACAAAGTAATGGGGGTAACCAGTCTAGTGGCACACATAATTATGTCCCATATATGGAATATGCTCCATATATGATGCGCGATGATAAATGGCGTGACGAACGCTTTGGAGATAAGAGTGGAATGTCTCGTCGCATGTATATGGAAGGAAAACAATATCATGGAGATGACTAGCAAAGCATGAAAGAACTTGAACACTATATTAAAGATTTGGGCGAAGACCTCACTGATATGATCAAAGAGTCTAGCACAGAAGAAAAACAAGTTCTTTCAACTAAATTACAATAGTTAGCTACCAAAATAAATAAATGATTACCGCAATCATTAATGGGATAATATGGGAGGTACGAATTGTGCCTCCTACTTTCCCAACTTTATTTACAGGTGATTCTTTTACTCTTGGTTGTTGTGATAATAATACTCGTATAATTTATATAGCCGACGGTCTAAATGAGAACAAGTTTTATAAGGTATTAGGTCATGAGATGACACATGCAGCTATGTTTAGCTATGGAGTATAGTTGACATATGACCAAGAAGAATTATTAGCTGATATAATTTCTACTTATGGTAAAGAAATTGTAATGGTAACTAATAAAGTATTTAAAAAAATAAAAAATTAGGGATGATAGTAAAATATCATCCCTAATTTTTTATTTTATTTAAACTGGACCATAATGTCCATTAGTAACTGTACCATAACAACCATTCGTACAATCTAAAGCACAAGAATCTTTACAAGTATTTTGACAAGCATTAGAACAACCTTTTGAACATGCTATAGAACAAACTCCACCACATCCACTACAAGAATTACAGGAATCTTCACAGCCAACATAACAATTTTCTGTACAAGTAAGTCTACAGTATCGACCACAAGTATTAGCGCATCCGGTATTACATTTATTTAAGCAATGATTTACACAACCGCCATTCCCACAATTATGCCCACAAGTGGCAGCGCAATCTTCGCTACATGTTTGCCAACAACCATTTGTACAACCTGAAATGCAACCGCCAGAGCAACCTTCACAATCTTTCTCACAACCACCATAACAACTACTGTCGCATCCTGAACAAGTACCATAATTTTCCTTTCCATCTTGCCCAGAGTTAGTATTATTACATCCGCCACTACAAATACCTACGCAAGCTCCACGGCATCCATGTTCAGATGAATCTCCAGTGGCATTAATCTTTTCATCTGATAGCCAAGTTAATACATCTTCATTACTAGAATTATGAAAAATATATTTATCTTCATTATGCGCAAGAGTAACTAGATTAGGAATATCATTAATTACTAGACAGGCATCTAACAATGCTCCTAAATTAGATGTAGAAATAATTCCATTATTTGATGTATTAGCATTTAAAATAGCGGCATGATTCTCTTGAGCTGTATCTGATAAGTCCCTGTCTTCAACTGTTAAAGTTCTATTTTCATATAAAGTTTTTATTTTTTGTTTTAAAGAATCTACATCAGTTTTTGTAATAATTTCATTAGTTTTTATAGCCATTATTAATTATTTTCTCTCCTTTCTTACTCAATAGGATATTGGAGAGCTTTTAATAAGTCTAATTCCTCTTGAGATATAATTTTTAAACATTCTTCATCAGGAAGCCATAATTTAAATCTAATATTTTCTTTATGTTTCCAATAATATAAGTTCCAAAAGTAAGCATTAGCAAGGGCACGAGCTTTGTGCATAATACAAATATAAGTGGCACGATGATTAAAATCTCCACCACTATCTTGGTAATTATATGCTTGACACCAAGCACATCCATCTGCAATAGGACAATTTATACATTCTTCTGTTGATTGTGTAATACGATTAACTGCTTTAAGGGAAAGAATACAATTACGGCATTTGGCATCTGTCATTATTCCAGTATCTACATTACCAATTATAATAGGTTCAATTTGATTTCCTAATGAAGATTCCATATAACGAATACAAGGATATATATCACCCTTCCAGTCAACAGATATCATTGAGCCGTTTCCACCACACCAATTTTGGTTATCTGTTCTGTCTTTTGGTCTAAAAAAGTTTTCTTGATACATTGCAATGAAAACTTTATCTTCTAAATTATTCTCTAAAAGATAATCACTTAATTGTTTTAGCTGATTATATAAAATAGTAGCATGCTTTTCAGTCCAGCCTTTTTCAAATACACAATTAAGATTTATTTCTGTATACCCTTGATCAATTAATCCTTTTACAGCTTCAAAAGTATATTCTATATTAGCTGGGGCTAATGTCATTTTACTCCCCATATCGCCACCTAATACATCTACATAATGACGTACTGCTGTGATTGCTTTATCATAACTACCTGAACCGTCCGGGAAGACACGGCAAGCGTCATGAAGTTTTTTATTTCCATCAATAGAAATATTAAAACTTAAATGATCCATCCATTTCTTGATAAAAGCTTGAACTTTTGGCTCAAAATATAAAGTACCATTTGAACTAATAGATATGCGCCAATTATACTACCAAGGATGGTCAGCTTCAATCATGCGTTTAAGAAAATATTCCATTATCTAATCCATCAAATCAACTTCAAGAAATGGCTCTCCGCCAATAAATTCAATAACGATAGCATCACATGCTTTAGTATCAATATACTATTGAGTATTTTCATCATTTTCAAGAAGCATATCAATAAATTTTTGAGCTACTTCAAATGGCATTGAATGAGTTCCTTTATTTATCTAATAACAATAAGTACATCT
>Ga0326514_10000713_pt1 | contig 22151 bp, 39 predicted proteins | sample 3_2548_0518_D_FD_203653 | JGI IMG/M metagenome (GOLD analysis project Ga0326514, IMG submission 203653) | Bovine rumen microbial communities from UC Davis, California, United States - 3_2548_0518 | ecosystem: Host-associated > Mammals > Digestive system > Stomach > Rumen | place: USA... | reverse complement strand
CATTAGGATCAGTAGAAGTATTAGAAATAACTTCAACTGTAGCACCACCTGCACGCATTTCAACAACTTTTACTTGACCTTCTCCATACTTTATCTCTTTTTGAGCATTGTTCCAAGATTCAAAAGCATATATAGCAGGCTGAGCCTCTTGTTCATTCACTGAATCTTTATAAAGGTCATATGCAGACTTACCATCTGCTCCTGTTTCACCTTTAGGACCCTATTCGCCAGTATCACCTTTCTGTCCTTGTTCACCTGTATCTCCCTTAGGGCCTTTTAATGCTTCAAGCTATTCGGGAGTAAAATCTTCATATGTAAAGGCATCTCCCTTTGGACCTTGTTCTCCCTACTCACCTGTGTCTCCTTTTGGTCCCTAAGCTCCAGTGTCTCCCTTCGGACCTTTAAGTGCTTCTAACTGTTCAGAAGTAAAGTCCTCGTAGGTAAATGCGTCACCTTTCTCTCCAGTATCACCTTTTGCTCCAGCAGGACCTGTTTCACCAGTGTCGCCTTTGTCTCCTTTATCTCCTTTTTCACCTGGATCACCTTTAGAACCAGTATCTCCTTTAGGGCCAACTTCTCCCTAAGGGCCTTGTTCTCCAGTGTCACCTTTAGGTCCAGGAGTTAATTGAATGTTATTAATTAAATTATCTACATACTCCTTAGAAGTTTTAGATGCTAGAGTAGAAAGTATACCCTAAAGAGCGTCATCATTATTCTAAAGAGCTGTTGCTAATTCTTGAAGAGTATCAAGATTAGCTGGAGCAGTACCTATCAGCTACTGTATTCTTTCATTTATTTGAGCAGCTGTAGAGGCATCTTTTAAGTCATAAATAACTCCTTTTACTTTTAGTTTGTCAATGTAACTCATAAATAATTAAAATTTTTACGAATAGTTAAGTAATCTAGATTATTTTGGTTTTCATAAGCTTCTTTCTCAAATCTAATATTTTTATATGCTAAATCATAACTATGATATCTAAAAATAAGGAATAACCACTCAATTAAATACCAAATATAGAATCCTATATAAAGGAGTTCTCTCATCTATGCTGAATGAATTTTTTCATGATTTAAATCTATAACATTAAAAGTTACATCTTTTCTTACAAATATTAGTTCAAATAAATTGATTGCTTTATACCCTTTAAATGGGATTAATTTATTATAAATTATCATCAATAATTAAACTTTTTCATTCTTTTTCCTACTGTATCTGTTCCATCACTTGAATCTATTCCTTTAAACGCTAGTTTCTTAACATTACCAGGACCTCCTAACCAACATCCTGCAAGTATTGCATTGTCTGTCCATCCTAACTAATGTAATCTATTTAGTTCTACCTTACTAAAACTATTCATAAATGAGTTAGCCAACCTATTAGCTGCTCTTATCTATAGTACTGGAGAGTTTCTAAATGTATTTATATCTACTCCAGCATATTGTCCTATATTGTTATGATTAGTTCCTTTATAAAGTCCTTGCATAAATTGGAAATAACCAAATGCAGGAGCTCCACTTCGATTCTAAACAGAAGAATTAAAGTCAGATTCTACTTGTGCTAAATGTGTTAATACCGTTCTTCTCGCTTTTAATTCTTCAGCTTCTCTTCCTCCTACTTTTAGAGCCTCATCAAAATTAAGATTAAACTAGCTAAGTCCTTTAGATGTTCTAAATGTAGGAACTTTACTCATAGCCCTTTTAATTGGATTAGTCTTTTTATTTAGAGTTTCCTCTTCCTATATAAGAGCAGTAGCTGGAGCAGCTTCTGCATTTAAATAACTTATATTATTATAATCAGGAGTTTCAATGTCTTCTTCAATGTTAGGAATAGTTCTTACGAAAGTAGGATTTTCAATATACTTAACTTGGTAACGTGAGTAATCCATTATGTAATTTTTTATGGCAGTTAGAACATATACATACACATTTATCTAGTTCTTTTATAAATAAATCTGTAGGTATATGACTAGCTGCTTCTGATATATTATATAACTTATCTTTTAAATGGTGGAATTCTAAGCAACATTTAGCTTCTTCACCACATATACAACATTTTGTTTTTCTTTCCTATAATATTCTTTTATTTTCTTTATAAAATTTATTCTTTTTCATAGAACTCCACCTTGTTTATAAGAAAGTTCCATCTACTACATATTCTAAGGAATAGCAAACTCAAACCAACTATTTCCTTTGTAAATCTGTTAATTTCTTGGGATTAGACATAACTTCCCTCCTTTCTATTTCTTTGATTTCTTATAAGCTTGTCTTTCTATATAACGCTTTTTAGCTTTCTTTATTAATTTGTCTATTTCCTATTGAGATTTTCCTTCCAACATTAGTGCGTATTCATAATATCCATTATCTGGATTTTCCATTCCTATAGATTCATAATTTGCATGTCTACGACTTTCAATATCAAATTGTCTGTTATTGTTAACTGCTTTATTAATTAAGAGAGCTATTGAGGTTAGTCCTGTTCCTACTATTCCTTTTGTTTTTAAATCTTCTTTTGCAATTCTCTACTTTCGCTAAGCTGCATATTTGCTTGTACCAGTACTATAGACCTTATTTTTTAAGTCGTATTCTTTTTCATATAGGACAGGATCTTGTTTATGTCTTATCTAATGTGCTTCATTATCAAGTTGTTTTAATTTCTTTTTAGTTGCCGCCTATTTTACTTTTGCTTCATATGCTTCTCTACGTAGTTGTTTATAATGTTTTATATACTAAGACCACAAAGAAGTAGCATTCTTTAACTACTTAGTGTATTCTTCATCAGTAACGGCTTCACTTGAAACAGGAAGATTTTGCTATTTCTGTAGATTTAGGTAGAATCTTCCAACTTGTGCATTACGTATAGCTTCCTATATGTTTTGAGCAGTAACATCTTTGGTTTCACCATTTAAAGTTACAGGAATAGTTTCACTACTATTATATGACCAAGTTCTTCTTCTTGCATCTCTAGGAGTAGAATATATTAAATCTAAAAGCATTTCAGGCTAGTTATCTTCACTTATACGGACACTTTTTCCTTTTATTAACTTTATTCTTTCTTCTGGAGTCATTTTACTATATCGTTCCATGAACTTTTTAATACCTTCATCTCCAGAGGCTCTAATAGTTTCTAAAAAGTCTAAAGCTTCTTTAGGTGCATCCTCAACAGGCACTGAATAAGACTTTCTTCCTTTATACTCCATTATATCCTTAAGTAGAGAACCTAATTCTGGATGATCTTCTGAAGTAACATATCTAGCTCCAGAAGATATTGGGTTGGATAATCCACCAGAATAGCCAAAGCCATAATTATTCATATTAAGAAATACTGGCTAATCATTTCCTTCAGCTAGTTCTGATATTTCATTCATCCTTTCCGTATTATATTTATATGGAACTGTTTTATCTCTTACATTTCCAGCTAATTCTCCTTCATAAAACTCTCTTCCTGGAAAATCCTATAAATGCTTTACTTGTTTAACTAAATCTGCAGGAGTCTATATTTTTTCAGGGTGGAAAGTAAGAGGTCTCTAAGAAATTGCTAATGTATTACGAGTAACATTTCTTACTGATTGTCCAGGAGCCCATCCTCCAAATGGGTTTAATAAAGCAGTATTAAGTCCAGGACCAGAGCCAGTTCCACCACTAAAAGAAGCATTTCCTGTAAACATTTCAATTTTTGGATTATGTAATGGCTATCCATTTTCTGCCATTTCACTAATTATATCATTTCCAAGAAGTCTTGTTCCAGTAGAATGCTAAAAGTTATATAAATCAAAAGCATTTCTAACTATATCTGGATTAGATGCTACTTTATTTAATTCCTCTTCAGATAAATTAAATGCAGCTTTTAAAAATTCCTTATTAGCTTCAACATTATCAAATCTTAAGTTTGGATATAATTCACTTCCTAATTTAAACTAAGATCCTAAATTATATTTACCATGAGCTACTAAAGCTTTATGTAACTATTCAGGAACCTAATTATCTGCATTAAATAATACAGAGAACAGTCTTTTAGAAGCTTTTATATTTTGAGGTCTAGTAAAAGTTTCCATTCCTATCATATCTACAAGAAGATGTTGCTACATAGCTTGAGGATTCTGTTTTAAATGTAGTAACAAATTCTCTGCAGATATAGGTAAACTCATTTCTGAAGCTACCATCTATTTTCCTGACATGGTAGCATCATAAAGCATTTTACTATACTACTCTGGCCATAATGCTCTATAAATTTGATGTGCTATTTTACCAGTAGCTTTTCCATCATCATCGGCTTCTATAATATTTATTTCTGTATCAACTCCTTGATGTGCACTATCATTATTTCTAAATGTATGCGGAGAAGTACCTTTAAGACCTCCAGTACTATTAGTTCTACTTTGTGAGAATTCTAATTTTTTCTATAATTGTGGAAGTCTAGCGCGAGTTGTATAAATTTCAGTATCAGCTGGACCTATAAGTCCATTATCTGTCTATGTGCCTTTTAATATACCATTTTTATAATGTATTAAAGAGCCTGCAACAGTTCCATCTTCTCCCATTACATTTTCTAACTAATCTACATACTTACCTATACCTCTTTGTAAACCTTTAGTATCTCCTTCAATAATACTTCCAAAACGTCCTTCCTATGAAAGTATTAGTTTAGTATACTCAGGAGTAAGGGCTCCATTAGTTACTCTAAATGGAACATACTACCATTCTAAATTAATAGAACTAGTTGGTTTAGGTAGTATTTTTACTGGAACTGTACTTGTTTCTCCACTAGGTGATGTAAAGTTAACTAGTTCTTCAACACCTACTTTTTCGGAGGTTGCTCCTATAGGAGTATGATCAAGTTCAATTGTAGCTACCTTACCTTCAGGATTTAGTTTTCCTTTAAATATTCTATTATTTTCTCTTATTGCTCTTTTTCTTTCATTTATCACTCCTTGTTCTAGAGGCCTGGCATTATCAACTTTATATTTAGCATCTGTAGCTGCATATATTTCTTTATTATACTAATCGCCCAGTTGATACCTCTAATTTGCAAGAGTTCTTAATCTATCCTATAACTACTGTCTCTAGTTTGTTATTGTAGTTAGTTGTCCTCGTAATGCTTCTTCTTGTTCTGCTAATTTTGGAGCTAGTCTTTTATTAGCTCTATAACTTTTTATAGCATCAGTTATTCCCCAGTTCTTTCCCCCAAGTAAATAACCTGGATTAGTCCAATCAGCCACCTCTTTAGATGTACCTAAATATGGAGAAACTAACTCTCCCCAATCTTTGCCAGTGAATGTATCAGTTCCTAAATTTACAGCTTCTCCTCCTAGTATTCCTTTAACAAGAGTTTTTCCAAAATTGAAAGCCTGTTTACCAGCAATTTTACTTACTAATTTTGGATGAGCACTTGCTGCCTTGTATACCTATGGAACTACTCTAGAAGCTCCACTTATAAGTTGAGGAGTAGCGGCTGCAGCAGCACCAAATACTACTGCAGGCACTATAGTTCTACCAATACCTACCATTGGGTTAGTATCATTACTCATTGAGGCTTTCCATCTGTCTGCTGCTCCCCATATAGGATGAAAATAATCTTTGTTTCTTTCAGCAGCAGTCTTATTAGATGTATCTGGACTACCTCCTAGATCTCGAACAACAGCTTCCTATTCAGGATATTCTGTCTATCCTGTTAATTTATCATATCCATATTTTAAAAGTCCCCAAACAGAAGGACTATATGTTTTTTGTTTTCCCATATTTATTTTATGTATTTAAATGGATAATTTAAATCCTTATAATTATTGAAATTAAAATTAGGAGTGGTCTTATAAGATTTAAAGAATTTAGAGGAGTTATTAGCTCTTTCTTTAAGTCCTTTACTAATATAGTAATTATGTACAGAATTAAAAAATTTATCATCGTCAGGTTCAGTAATATTTATATTACTTTTATTAACGCTGTCTCCCCTATATAACATTCCAAGAAGTGCTGCTTTTCTTTTAATAGGTAATTCTCCAAAACCTTTAATATGTTTATTAGCAGCATTTGTAATATACTAAATATGATCTCGCATTAAAGTATTAGCCTCATCATCAGTAAGCCATTGTCCTTGACGTCCTGCAGTTAATTTTCTTGCAGCATTATTAGTATTAATATCTATACCATAACCTCTCTAATTCTAATCATATCCTTTTATTCCTGGAGCTTTCCATATTTTACCATTCCATCCTACTCTATTAGGATTTTCAATAGCCTTTATATAATCTACTATCATAGGATCAATAAATGAACTAGTGGATAATCCTGCTTCGGCTTTAATAATTCCTCCATTTTTGTGATTCTATAAGTAATTTATTCCAGCATCATTTGTTATCCAACCTCCATATACAGGATAGGTAATAGCTTTATTCCAGTACTATTCTCCCCATTTTAAGGCTTCCTATTCTCTAGCTTTTTGAAGAGCATTAACTAATTTTTGATCCTCTTCTCTTACAGAACGAGCAATTATATTTTTAGTTGTTTTTCTATGTGTATCCAGAGCTTCTTCAGCTACCTTTGTTGCTGCTTTTGCTTCTTTATAAGCTTTCTAAGCTTTCTATAAATCTCTAAGTATTCGCCCTCCAAAAATATCAGATCCCGTTGACCAAGCAGCCCATCCTATATTACTTAAAGTAGGATTTTTTATAGCAGTTTCAGTATCTATTATTGAACCTGTAAGAGGTAAGTAAGATAATATTTCTTTTACAATTGGTTTTTTAGTTATATTTGGAGCTGGACCTAGTACTATTCCTGTCTAAGCTTTGATAATTCCTCCATTCTAATGTTTCCATTTACGAGCATTAGCTGCAAATGTAGCTCTCTTTACTAAGGTAGGATTACCACTAGCTTTTGCTTTAGCTATACAAGCAGAAGTTACATTACCACCACAGTATGCAGTAAATTTACCTCTATTCTTCTTTTTAATGTGGATTTTACTTCCTTGTTTAAATTGTTCTATTGCGTTCATTTTACCTCCTTGTTTCTAATATTGTAATTGTTGCTGTGGTTGATTAAATAAATTATATAAAGTATATCCTCCAGCTACTGGTAATAGATAACTAGGTACGTGAATCATTGCCTATCTTAATTGCTCTATCTTAGTTGAAGTTAATTTATTATTCTTTTTTAAATAGTTAATATATCTTCTACCATAACCATTAGAATTTTCTACAGCATTAATAATATCTTCTGGTTCGGCATACTATATAAGTTCATTCTAGAAGTTAACCATATCTTTATTTTTTCCAAAAGAGGTTTGTGCAAACTTAGTCTAATCCTAAAACTCTCCTGGATGTTTCTCTAAATTAGATAGAAGAACTTCTCTGGCATCTCTATTTGTAGTTACTCTTTCTCTGTCCATATGCTAATAATCTTTTAGATTTCCAGCATCCTCATGCTTAGGAATTTCTAAAAAATCTTTATCATAAGCTTTTTCAAGGATATTTATTACATCATCAGTCATGGAAGTATTATAATCAATTAAATGTCTACCTTCATGTTTCATTATATAGTTAGGAGTAAAAGATGGTTTAGTTAGATAGGCATCCTTATTTATAGATATAAAGTTAGTATCACTATTATAAAATCCTCCAAAATCCTATGCTCCTGCTGCATTATATTCCTAATCAGAATACATTCCAACTTTTACTTTATTCATTACTTCATTTGTCTTATCGACATACTACTAAATTTCTCTTTCGGAATATCCATTTTTTCTCATAGCTCTAACAGCTCTTTCTACAGTATTCTAATTAAGATATGATTGTATATATTCAGGTAAACCTTGCTATACATTTTTAGCATCCTTTAATCCTCCTAAAGTATATTCTTTTCCATTGATTCTCTACTAAGCAAAAAATTGTTTAAGAAAGTCTATACCTTTAGAATCTTTCATACTATAATCCTAAGATGTTCCTACAATATTATTTTCAGAAGGTTTTCTTTCAGCGACATACTAATCTATTAATTTTAAGTTACCTTTAGAATCTCTTCCCCAATTAAAATGTTCTAAATTTCCAATAGTTACTCCATTTTTAGAAGCTGTAGTTGCATGACCATCCTTAATATTTACTTTCCATCCAGCTTTCTATAAAACGTCTATTATTTCCTAATTTAATTCTGGAGATTCTTCTTCAAAAAAATTATCTGGATCATAAGATTTATATTTGTCTTGTTGAGTAACTCTATAATATTTTCCATTCTTATGTTTATAATAACCTATTGTAGTTTCTGGAGCTATTATATCATCATTTATTTCTGAACGAATTTTAATATTATTTATATCTTCCAAAGGAGCGTTTCCATCTTCTATTTTATATACTATATTTGGATTACTTTTAGAAGCATATACTGATCGTTCAGAACCTTCAGCAATTAAATCTCCAACATCAGATGTTATATCTTTTGGAGATTGTACATACTCTCTAGTAACAGATTTAAAAGGTTTTTCAAAAAATGCTAAAGAAGTTGGAGGTTCTACTGATTTATTAGGAACTCCAGATATAACTAATTCTTTTTGTACTTGATTACTAATAGGATCAATGGTATACTTATAGAAAGGTGAATTAAGAAAATTGTTAAAATTCCATTTCTAATTTGGAATAACAGTTTGATTACCTCCATAAATAGAAGTGTCAATATGCTATTTTAATAATGGATATTTAGTTTCAATAAGATTATTTATAATTGTAGCATAATTTTTATCAAACTATTCTCCCATTTGTTTATTTAACTATCTTAAATCTTCTCTAAGAAGTTCCTCCTATTTCATATAATCATATGCTTCATTTACAGAATAATCTTTATTGCGTCCTTTCCAATCAGTTGCCATCATATTTGGACCTCTCTTAGGGCCTACAGGAAATTCATATAAAGCACTTCCTTCACCAAAGCCAAATTCTTTCCATGGTTCTCCATAAGAAACAAATTTACCATCAACTTCTCCTGAGGGCAAAACCCTATTTCCAACTACTTCATGTCTAAATCTTCCATTATGTAATTTTGTAATATCAATTTTGGAAGGAGCTCGCATAAAATAAGAATTAGTTGGAGATGTTTTTATAGTATTAACAAATTCCTATAATGGATTTGAAGAGTAATCATAAATCTAATCATCAACTCTTATAGAATGTATTCTGTTATCATATTTAGGAGTATTTTTATTAACACCCTTATTAATTTCTCTAGCAATTACAGCAGCTTTAGCTGGTTTAACTCCAGCCCTAGCAGCAGTATTTATTGCTGCTCTTGAGGCCCCTTTTACTGCTTTAGGTCCAACATATAATTCACCCAATCTTCCAACTGCTTGCCAAGCAGGAGACCAAGAAGCAACTTCTTCTTCTCCTTTCTTAGCATTTAAACCATTTCCAGTTGCTAAAGCAGCACCATAATTAAGAGGACTTAACCAAGTTGAAGCTCTTCCTATCTACTATTTTTGAGTCTCTCTAAGTTTTCTTTCCGCATCTAACTATTCTTTTGTTTTAGGTAAAACAACAGTAGCAGGGCCCTAAGGACCTCCAGTTAAAGGAGCTGTCATTATTTTCCCAAAAGCACCTAGCCCTTTTAAAATATATTCTCCAACATAATTAGCTGCTTTGGATAAGTTATCAGTAGTCATTGTTCTACTGTAATGGATTGGGCCTCCTGAAGCATCTTTCATTCTTCTTATAAGTCCACCATTTTTATATTTCATTTCTTTTCCTCCTTTCTTGGTATTAAGAATGGTAATGTAGCTGGAGCAACTTTTAGTAAATTACGTAATTCTTTATAAAAGTTTGGATTTTCCTTCGGGCCTATCTTAGCATAATCCTCTCCGTAACCATTTATAGTTCTTAATAATTCATATAAATCCTAATCAGACATATCATCAACAGCCTATTCAAAATAGGGCCTTAAAGTTTCTAAGTCATATTTTTTCACATTTGCATTATTAAGCTTAGCATAAGCTTTTGTTTCATATAGATTTTTAACCATTTCTCCAATAGTTGCTCTTAGTTCCTCTTTTAATAAAGACCCAGTTTCTATAGGAGTTTCCATACCATCAGCATGTTTAACATATACTTTTAGATTCCCTATAGCATCTTTATCTGTACGAAGATTTTTAGTCATTTTACTTAAAAAATCTTCATAAAGTTTCCACATTTCTGGAGTTAAAAACTTCTAAGTTCCATGCATATTACGTTCATGATGCATAGTACTTATTATTGATTGTAGAGGCTAAAAAGCATAAGGATCAGAATTAATAGCTTGTGCTTTATTAGATATAAAAGACATTGCTCCAAAATCCTTATATATAGGTTGTCCAGGATCCACAATACTAGTTCCATTATTATGAAAGAATGTTCCAACAATTCCAGGTTCATTATAATATCCTACATAACTAGTACGTCCAGAATTAAGAGTTATTAAGTCTTTTATACTCTTCTTACCATATAAAGGAAGTTCTCCTATAGTATTATCTACATCTAATCCGAAATTCTTCATTCTTCTTAGTATTTCTTGTGCATGTGCTTTTAAGCCCTATTCTGGATATATTTTAAATACTGGAATAAAGGATTTATTAAGAAAATTCATACGAGTCTAGTTATTGACATTACTTCTATCATAAGGCTCAGTTTTTATTCCTTTATTTTTTAAATTATTCCATATATAATTTATATAATAAGGATAAGATAATTTTTTCCATCCTCTATCTCCTGCAACATACACATTTTGCCTTGAATCATTACTTTCATTAGGTTTCTAAAATATATTTACAGGGCCATTTATTGTTGGCCTCTCTCCAACTTTAGGCCATCCAAACTATTCTCCAAATCTATTTATTCCATGATAACCACCTTTACTTATAGTTCCCCATGTACTTACCTTTCCTCCTTCTGGAATAGATTCTGCAAGTACTTGGAACATTTCTTCTTTGTTAGGATTATCTCTTGTAGAATGAAAATGTAATGAGTATTCACCATTACCTTTAGTATTAAGAACTCCAGGCTAAGGATTATCTACATCTTTTACTACTAAAAATTTCTATCCTGGGCCTCCTTCTATATTATATGCTTCATTTAAATAGCCTTTCTAGCTCCATCTCACATAAGGTTTGCTCTTAGTAATTTCAGGTGTAGGCTGCACCTTTATCTTTTCCCACCATCCAAATGGACTTTTTTCATAAATGTCAGCATTAGTAAGATCTACAGGTTTATCTGTAACTCTTTCAGTAGGTAATATAAATCCTCTTCCCTTTCCTGCACTCTATCCAACTGGTCCTTCTATATTAAAAGGATGTTTAAATTGAACATCATCATCTACTACTATATATCTAGTTGGACTAAGAGGTCCTTCTTTTGCTTTATGAGCTTTTATAAATGGTTCATCTGTATTCCACCAAGTATAATCTTTCTAACCTTCTCTTTTCGTTTTTCCAGGTACGAGTTTACCATTTATAATGGAAGCTCCTCTATTCCTTTGATATACAGATTTACCATTACCTCTGTCATAATGTACAAGTTTTCCAGATCCTTTAGGATTAGTAACGAATTTTTCTATAAAGTTGTTTAGTAACTTAAACTAATTAACAGGACCTTTTACAACATCATTAAATTCTCTAGCAACTCTTGCAGTTTTTACTAAATTTTCAAAGTTCTTTATTCCTACAGCTGGAGGTTCTCCTGTAGTTACATCTGGGTTCTCAGGACTAAATCCTCCAAATAAAGCAGAAACAGCATTTCCAAAGTTAGTTATATTTGGACCTTCTTTTAAAAAGCTAGAAGCAATATTAAAATTTCTTTTTATTGTCTACCAAGGAGATAACTGAGTATATTCTTTAAATCTTTTTCTTGCTGATTTCTTTTCATCAGACTCCAGTTTAATTGGAATTTTATCACCGTTTTGTAATTTTATAATCATATTATATAATAAAAATCAGTTCTTAATTTTTCATCTTGTAAATCATATTTTTTATAATCTCCATTTTGCATATAAACACATTTTTTATGATAGTCATATTTAAAGTAACCTTTATAATTAGGAAGCAGGCCCCAATGACCTGCTTTTATATGTGGAAGTACTTCTTCAAGTGTCATTTTTTCTTTCTTTTTATAAGTTTTTTCTTTCTATCTTTATAATCCCCTTTCATATTAGATAAGGTAGGATTACTATCAACTGTTCTATTAGGTCTGAAATCAAAAGCACCACTTGGTTTTCCTCCAAATTTTAGTCCATAAATCTTCATAAGTCTTTATAAAATATTAAAATTCTTAAATATTTGGGTTCCACTAAAAATAATATTAAGTTTGAATAGTTCAAAAAGCAATAGAATAAATATACAAATATAATAGATAAATAAGCTATATCTTAGTAGTGAGTATCTTGGACTTCTTACTAAAATGAATTTGAAATATGCAAAGTAATACAAAAGATTGGATTTAGTATGGCTCAGCTATAGCCATGATTCTTAGTGCCATTGTTTTGGCCTTTCTGTCATTTTTTGCTATATAGGCTATAGAAGCTAGTATTCTATGGTATGTAGCACAAGCATTAGCTTATGCTGGAGGTATCTTCGGAGTTAGTATTTATATTAAATCCAAATTAGGAGAAGCCACAAGTAGAGTTAATCAGAGAATAAGAGACGAAGTAAGAGATTAGATTGATAGACATCGTGAAATAATGTAATTATGACAGTTGACAAACAAAATGGTTCAGTATGCTTTAATGAGAATTCTCATGTATACTGGAATGTAAATGACAATGAGAAGTACATATCAGTGACAACTTTAATTGAAAGATATGCTCAACCTTTTGATAAGGACTTCTGGTCTGCCTATAAGGCATTAGAACAGTTGCTACCTACACAAGCTTGGGGAATAGAAAAGAAATCGTTGCTTGCTACTCATAAATTAGATAAGGAATTACTTAGTACTTATAATATAAGTGAGTTAGACTTTAATAAAGCACAACAAGGAATTTTAGATGAATGGGATAAAACAAATAGAGAATCTTGTGAAAGAGGTACAAAAATACATGCTAAGTTAGAACAAAGTATGTATGATATGGGTGCTAATGTAACCCTAAAGAAATTTGGAGTAGGAGGCAAGTTTATCTGTGATAAAGGAAGAACTGCCTTAGATCTAGAAAATGGAGTTTACCCAGAGTATTTGATTTCTTACACGTCCGAGGATAAACTACTAAGATTAGCTGGACAAATAGACTTATTAGCTATTTCTGGTAACCAATTTTGGATACTAGACTGGAAGACTAATAAGGAAATAAAACAAAAATCTGGATTTAATACTCAAACAAAAAGTACATCAAAAATGCTTTATCCTTTAAATAATTTAGATGATTGTAATTATTGGCATTACACTTTGCAACTATCTACTTATGCTTGGATGATTCAACAATTACGTCCTGAACTTAATCTACAGGAACTTATAATGGTTCATTTTGACCATAATGGAAAGCAAACTGTTTATCATCTAGACTATTTAAAAGATGATGTAGAAAAAATGTTTAAACATTATAAAAAGGAAGTAATCAAAGAAAAGCAAAAGGCTAAATATAAAAGGATTGAATACTAATGGAAATAGGACAAATTGTAGAGGGACATGTTAATGAATTATTAGGTCTCAATGAAGATCTAAAAGACAAAAGAATGAAGATATGCCGTAAGTGTCCTTTATATAAGGATACACTTGGAGGAATATGTAATAGCAGTTTATGGTTAAATCCCAAAACTAATGAGATAAGTACAGAACAAGAAAATGGTTATTATAGAGGGTGTGGATGTAGATTACAAGCAAAGACTACTTTAGCCACTGCATCTTGCCCCGCTAAAAAATGGTAATATGGAAACGTTAAATGGACATGATTTTAGTAGTATTCCTACAGAAAAGGAAAAAATTGCAAGAACAATATCAGATGGACAACTTTTTTATGCAAATAAAAACAATGTAGATGATTTAGTAAGAGACCAAGCTAAAGAAAAATTCAATAATCAAGTAGAAGAATATGTTAAGAAACTTGATGACCATGCAGAACTTTTGAAACAGTATCAAGAATCTTTATGTTCTGACCTTAATAAACTAGAAATTAAAGCAATAGGAGCTGGACTTCTTATTAAACCATTTGAAGAAAACCCATTCCAAACAATCAAAAGAGAAGGTGCTATTATCACTGATCTTGGAGGTATGAAACCTACTTATAAAAGTCGTGAGACTGGAGAATGGGAAGAAGAAGAGCAATTTATTCATGTAGGAACAGTAATAGATAGTGGTCCTGCTTGTAAGTGGGTTCGTGAGGGAGATATAGTTATGTGGAGAAAAGTATCCGAAACTCCTGTACCTTTCTATAAACAAGGACTTGTACTTGTAAATGAACAGAGTATTATGACTGCTGTAAACGAAGGTCTTAGTGCTCGCTTTAATAATATTTAGAACAATGGATGAAAAAATTTATTTTATGCCTGGCGATTTGGTTACAATTAAATAGGACTTACCCAATAAGCCAATAATGTTGGTAGTAAGAAAAGAAAACTACATATATAAGAAAGAAGATCAATCATTAAAAGGAATTCGTTGTAGATGGTTTACTAAAGATGGCCTTCTACAAGAAGAAGTTTGGAATACAAAAGACTTAATAAAATTATGATTAATAAATATCAACAAGGAGGAGCTGCTCCACAATAGGGTGGAAGCATTCTGGCTTAGATTCAACAATTACCACAAGAACAACAACAGCAATTAATGCAGGCTTTTGCTCAATGGGCATAGCAAAAGGGAGTAGATATTCAACAATTACAAGCTAATCCTCAAGCTCTAGAGCAAGCACTTGGACAATTTATGCAAGAAATGCAAGCTCAGCAAGCTCAAGCTGCTAAGCATGGTGCTAAACTTAGATATATTAAAAATTTAAAACATCAATGTGCTGAAGATGAACATCTTGAATACTTTGCAAAAGGTGGAGCAATTGGCTGCAATTGTGTAAAGAACAAACAAGGCGGAAAAGCAGAACCTAAAGGAAATGCTCTTGAACAATTCAAATCTAAGAAAGGTATAAACCTTAAAAAAGATAAATGTGGAGGTAAGATGAAGAAACATCAAATTGGAGGAACTATTGAAACTCTTAGGGAATCTCTAAATCTAAAATAAAATAATGTTACATATTTTCCAGTATAATAATGTTAATGGTAAGGTTGAACTAGAAAAACCTGAAATTCTACTGATAAGTGAGTTTAAGGCACTAGTACAGAAGAGTCGTAATGTATGTGATGCTGATAAAACTGGAGAAAAATGTTTAAGAGCTTTTAAAGAATTTACATATATATGGCTAGCACTTGATTGGTAGTCTTTATATGCAGGATATACTGAACAAGAACGACATGAAGAAGCTCTCAAAGATTCGGGACTCACTGAAGAGGAGTTTAATGATCCTTTATTTAGGGCTGCTTGTAGAAAGTACCGTGCTTTACAAGAAAGTAACAGGACGATAAGAATGTTACATGCAGCACAATTAACAGTAGATAAGTTTATAGACTATTTTACAAATATAGACCCTGAAGAACGTGATGCTTAGACGGGTAAGCCTATATATAAAGTTAAAGATATAATGACTGAAATCTCAAATCTTTCTAAAGTGCACGAAGAATTAAAAACTCTTGAGTCAGCAGTTAAAAAGGAGATGGAAGAAGCATCTCAATTACGTGCAGGAGCTGTAGAAGGATATTTACCAAGTGATTTCTAATGGCAGAAGAGAAGAAGAAGCGTGGACGTCCTCGTAAAAAACCTTCTGCTTTACTTCCTGAACCAGTACAAGAAATTGTAGAAAAAGTGATGCAGGAAGAAAAGAAGAAAGAAGAAGAGGAAATACACATTGAGGTGCAGCAACGTGTTGCATAGGTAAGATAGCAGCGTTCTGCTTGGGATGTTCCTAAGGACGCTGCTATTACTTTTTTTGATAAGAGATTATCCTATGAATTAACAGGATATAAACCTATAGATGAAGAACATGGTCTTGACTTCAAACCTGAATGGTTTACAGAAGCAAGAGATACTAAAAATAGAACAGGAAGATATTGTTCATTTATTCCTGGTTCAAAAGCATATGCTGATTTTTGGCATGCAGAATATGTAAAATGTAGAGATGGACTTACAATAAATGGATATACTATTACAGGTCCTCATTATTTCTTTCTTAATTACTACTAGTTACCAAATACTGATTCTGCAAGAGCTGGTAGTTCTCGTGGAAATATTTATCCTAATTTTTATGTTTACTAGTATGAATTTTTCCATTATTATGAACTATGTAGAATATTACGTAAGAATTGTGGACTTATGAAGTCTCGTGGTATAGGATTCTCAGAAATAAATGCTTGTCTATGTGCTTGTATGTATTCTACATTTAGAGGTTCTAATACTTTGATGACTGCAGCATCTAAAAACTATGTAGACAAAACACTTGAAAAGATTTGGGGAGAACTTAGTTTTCTAAATGATAATACTGAAGGAGGATTTTTCAAACTTAGATAGGTATCTGATACAGCATATAAAAAGAGAGCTTCTTATTATAAAATAGTACAAGGCCAGAAAATTGAAGATGGATGGAAATCTCAAATTGAGGGTATTGTAGCTGACGACGACTCTAAAATAAGAGGTGATCGTGTAGATTTATTGGTACTTGAAGAAGCAGGTTCTAATCCAAAGTTTAGAAGATCCTTTATTAAAGGTGAAGCTCTAGTTTCTCTTGGTGGTAATAAGTTCGGAATTATACTAGCTGGTGGAACTGGTGGTGATAGTGGTCCAGCTCTTGAGGGTCTTAGTAATTTATATTATGATCCAGAAGGACATGATGTACTTCCATTTTTACATAACTATACATAGGATGGAGACTGGACAAAAACTTGTTATTTTATTCCTGCTTATATAGCTTTATACCAAGCTGATTATAATGATGCAAGAGGTGTTTGTGACTGGAGAAAGGGTAAAGCTTACTATGAAGCAGAAAGAAAGAAAAGAGCAAATGATCCAAGAGGTCTTGTAGAATATTCTGCAGAGTATTGCTTTAATGCAGAGGAAGCATTTGCACTTGAAGGAACAAACAAGTTCAACAAAGTCCTAATTGCAGAACAAATAACAAAAATAAAAGTACTTAAAGAAGGTCGTCCTATAGAAAATGGAGATCTTCAATTTTTATATAAGGCAGGTTCAGATAGAACTAATACAAAAAATATAACAGGTGTTAGATGGGTTCCTGGAAATAATGGACTTGTTCACATTATTGAGCATCCTTTATGGGAAGGTTTATAGTAGGATGATGAAGGTAATAGTATTTCTTACGAAAAGAAAAGAAACCTTTATATAGCAGGTATAGACGGTATAGATATTGGACAAGACCAAACTTCAGAAGAAACTAAAGATCCTTCTAAATTTTCTATAGTTATAAAGAAAAGAGCTTTTGGAATGTAGGAACCTATGTATGTTGCATATTATATGTTCCGTCCAGATGATGAAAGATAGGCATTCTAGACAGCTATGAAACTTATGATGTATTATAACTGTAGATGTAATATAGAGGCTACACGTCTTTCTATGTTAAACTGGGCTAAAGGAAGAGGATGGATCGACTACTTTATGAGAAGACCTCGTGCTACTTATCCAGAAGCCACAAAAAAGATAGGAAATACTATAGGAACTCCAGCAACTCCAACTATTATTAATCACTAGACAGATCTTATTGCTGCTTATGTAGAAGATTACTGCCATAATATATGGTTTCCTGAATTCCTTGATTAGTTAAATAGGTATACAGACGAAAAGAAAGGAAAGTTTGATATTATAGCAGCAATGGGTATGTGTGAGTTAGCAGATGAAGAACTTGGAGGAGTTGTAGCAACAGATATTGAACCTGCAGAAGAAGATTAGTTCCATGATATTGGTTACTATACAGATGATAAGGGAGTAAAGCGTTTTGGAGTTATTCCTAAAAATACTAATTATAAAGTAAAAGTCTTACAAGAATTTACAAATGAAGTAGTTAACAGAAATAGAACAAGTGATCCTAGAAAGTATACGTAAAACATATTGTAAGGATTATGTAGGAACTTTATCTGTAGAAGAACTCCATCCTATAGGTTATAAAGTACGTCTTGGAATACAAAATGATGAAAGACCTATTACAATAATGGCTGAACTTCCACTAAATAAGTTCTTAAAATTCTTTGTTCAAGAATTAAGAGATAGACATTTAACCGATGAACACTATTTTACAGGATATAGAGTTCCACCTGATGATTAGTGTTTCGATACTAGCTGTGCATGTAAACATGAAGACAGATAAAGAATACATTGAAATTACAAATAAAACCATAGCAGAACTTGTTAAACCTAAATGGGAACTTTAGAAAGCATATAATTATTATAATGGTAAGAGAGATGCTGAATAGTTTCGTTATTTAGAAGAAAACTATGGTATAGGAAATCCAACTTCTGTTGAATTTATACCTCTTATTCGTAAACATGTAGATGCCCTCGTAGGAGAATACCTCGGGGTTCCAATACAACCAAAAGCTACATGTAAAGATTCTAGAACAATATCAAGAATTACAAGGGAAAAGGAACTTAAAATTAAAGCAGAAGTATATGATTTCTTAAAAAAGAGATATAAAAATAAAATATTACAATCAATACAAGGAAATCAACAAATTGTTGATTAGAGTATTGAAAGAGATATGCAAGAACTTATAGATGATCTTGATACTACCTTTGTTTCAGACTATGAACAAGCTGCATAGAATGTAATTCAATTTGTAATGTAGAGTAGAGAAGCAGATATTATTACTAAACATAAAATGCTACTTCTTGATTTACTGATAACTGGATGGACATTTTATAGAGTTAAGCCAACAGTATCTGGATCTAATGTATGTGTAGAAGTACTTAATCCTTTAAATACATTTATAGATACTAATCCAGAAAGTCCATATGTAAAGGATTCTCATAGAGCAGTAGTTCGTAAATGGCTTACAAGGTAGCAAGTTCTTAACCAATATGGTGAACAACTGAGTAAAGAAGATATAGAAAAATTAAGAGAAGCTTGGAGAGATACATTTGATAATGATTCTTATTATGTACGTTCCTTTGCATATTGTGATGGACGTCCTTCTACGGATGGAATAAGAGCTGGAAAAGAAGTAATTCCTGGATATCCTGTTGATACTTTCCATTCTCATCATTTTGAACTTATTCCAGTTTATGAAGTAGAATGGTTGGAAGCAGATAAGAACTTTGTAATGTAGAGGCATAAAACTATACGTATCGGAGAAAATATCTACATAATTATAGGTAAAGATGATACAGTAGTTCGTTCTCATGACAATCCTTCTTATTGTGGACTCTCTATAAATGGAATCTATTTTACTAATAGAAGTACTGAACCTTATTCTCTTGTGCTGGCTTGTGCTTCTTTACAAGATAAATATGACCTTCTTCATTTCTATAGGGATAATCTAATAGCATCTTCTGGAAGTGTAGGTGATTGGATTGATGTATCAGTTCTTCCTAAATTTTTAGGAAAAGATCTTCCTGAAAGACTTTAGAAATTCTTAGCTTATAAGAAGACTGGTATGGCTCTTATAGATACACAACAAGAAGGAGGTAATCTTGGAAGTTAGACTCCAATGAATACCATATATAATGGATTTGATGATACTGTAAAAGCACAAGCAATTCAAGCTATTTAGTTAGCAATAGATTCAGTTGAACAAACAGCTTCATCAATTACAGGAGTATTTAGAGAAAGACTTAATGGAATACAACAAAGAGACGCAGTAACTAATGTACAAACTTCTGTAAATAATTCATTTACTATTACTAAACAATATTATCAGCAGATGGATGTACTTACTGAAGAGATGATGCTTGATATTCTTAATGTAGCTAAAGTAGTATTTAAGAAAGGACTTACTGGAGTAATAGTTTTAGGAGACAAATTACAAAAAGTATTTACTGCACTTCCTGAACACTTTACAAGTTCTGATTATGATATACATATAACTACTTCTGTAGATATTATAAAGGATTCAGAACAGTTACGACAGCTTGTTCCTGAATTTGTAAAAGCTTAGCTTCTTGATCCAGAAGTAACTGTTGATATTATGACTACTAGAGACCTAACTGGTATAAAACAAAGACTTCGCGCCGCCCTATAGAAACAAAAGAAAGAAAATAGTTAGGTAGCTCAACTTACTTAGTAGAATGAGTAGTTACAATAGCAATTACAACAATTACAACAGCAATTATAGAAAGCTCAGGGTCAAGTACAACAACTTAATGAAGCTAAACTATAGATAGAAAAAGATAAAGTAGAAAAGGATTATGCAGTTAAGAAACAACAAGTTGAGGCTACTGATAGATACTAGACTGAAAAGAATCGTATTGAAGACGAAAGAACTAAACTTGAAATTATGCAACTTAATGATGGTAATCCATATAATGATACAATTCGTAAATCATAATGGCTTAGGATTTAAAAATTTCTGAACTGATAAGAAAAGCTTTTGATATAAGTACATCTGGATCTAGTATAGATATTAGTACTATTGCAAGTCATGGTAAATTTATTGTTCCTTCCTTAGTAGTAGGAGAAGGTAACAGAAGCTTAGATTTAGGATTAATGTTTGATATAATGAGAGCATATATAGAGTAGTCTGTAGAAACAGCAGTAGCTAATTATATAACTGCAAATGGTTCTGGAAGCGGAGGAAGTAGTGGAGGTGGAGGCAGTTATACTCCATCTGAAGATATAACCCAACTTAGAAATCAAATAGTAGAACTTAGAAACGCTGTATATAATCCAACTAATTATCCTACAACATATATAAAGTTGAAAAGTGGTAGTACCGAATCTGAATACTAGATTCCAACAGGTCTTGGACAGACAACTGCTAATGGTTCTAATAATCCTATAATTATAAATACCACATCAACTGCTGCAGATAACTTCTAGGTAACTATTGTACCTTCAAGTTATACTGTATCTAATGGTACAGCTTCTGCTAATATAGAACTTAATATAAACGGAGCTCCACCATATGCAGGTGGTACAGTTGGAACTATAGTAGTTAAAACTTATTTTACTACATCTAATGGTTAGTATGAAGCCACATAGACTATAAGTGACTTTGTAAATACTACATTAAGCTCTTCTAATCCAAGTATTCCAACTCAAAATCTTACAATGACTGTTTCTGTACCTAATAATACTTCTATATCACAGGTATCAACTACTTGTTCTGTTGCAGGAAAGAACCTTGGTACTTCAGGAGTAAATGTTGGAGGAACTATCAGGTCTGGAATAGGTACAATAAAACTATAATATGGAAGCTAAATTCAGTATATGTAAAAAGAATGCTTGTGGTATACAAGTAAGTGGACTAGAAAGAGATTCTGACTAGTATTTAGATAGTCCACAAGTTAGCTTTAGAAATTATACATTTGAATAGAGTGCTACAGTTAATGTAATAACTTCTATTTCATCAGATGAAACAGAGACATTTGAATTTTTTAGTTTAGTGCCTCATATAGATATAGACATAGATAATATGACCTTAGAAAAAGATGGCTTAATAAAAGTAGACCATATAATTATTCCAACTTATGAATGGTTTAATTATGTAAGACAGATGGATGAGATTTCTTTTGATGATTATACAAATGGAGTTTACTTTCTTGGAGAAGATGATAACTTCTATAAATATAAAACAGGAAATATTACACAAGTAGACATAAAAGAAATAATAGAAGTAAATACAACTGATACTACTCTTATTAAAGCTACACTACATACATTTGAACTCTGTCATTTAGAAGAATGTTTCTTTAGACTTTGTATGTATCTTTTAAATAATATGCCTTGTACTGATCCTTGTTTTACTACAAAAATGAAAGGATTTGCTGGGGAAATATTGAATAGAGATATTATTTGGATGGCTCTTAATGCTATAAAATATTGTATAGAACAATAGCAATTCTATAGGGCATAGAAGATACTTGAAAGAGTAGAAACATGCTGGGGAATATGTAGAGATTTAGACAATATAAATTCAACTCAATATAAAGGCTGTGGATGCAATTCTTAATTTAAAGAGT
>Ga0326514_10000712_pt1 | contig 22155 bp, 20 predicted proteins | sample 3_2548_0518_D_FD_203653 | JGI IMG/M metagenome (GOLD analysis project Ga0326514, IMG submission 203653) | Bovine rumen microbial communities from UC Davis, California, United States - 3_2548_0518 | ecosystem: Host-associated > Mammals > Digestive system > Stomach > Rumen | place: USA... | reverse complement strand
AGCATCACCTCTTTTGAATAGACGGTTTGTCCGTTGCGGGTCACTTCCACTTTGTGACGGCCAGGCGTGGTCACGATGGACTGCTTGGCGGTCTGCTTGATGTTGCGGCGGGTCTTGTGGGCGATGTCTTTCACGGTGGAAGTGGTGTATTGCTGCCCGTCGATGGTGACATCAATATCGTAGGCACTTGAGGCCGAGAAGCATACGGCGGCCTTGTCTTCAATGCCCGAAGTGACTGAATAATTGCCTACGCCACATGAGTTGAACAAAGTGGCAACAAAAAGGCAAAGGGTGGCAATAATGATTTTTTTCATGGCTTATTCCTCCATTAAGTAATAAAGTTCAAGGTGGTCAATGTCGATGGCTTCGCCTTCGTAGGTGGCAAACGAAATCTCGGTTTCGGGCGTGTCGCCGTAGTTGGAGTTCACTGTGATTTGGCCCATTCTCTTGCCGGGAAGTTCAACGGTGGCACCCGTCTGCGGGTTGTTCACCATCTTGCCTTTTTTGAATAAGCCGAACTTGCTGCCGGGGGTGATGCCTTGCGTTGCGCCGCCCGAAATGACGTAGTTGCCGTCGTCCACAGTCAGCACATAGCCGCGCCACGGTTTGTCCATGCACTTGTTGATGATGTTTTCCACCAATTGGGTGAGGGCTGCCGAGATGGCCTTGTCGCTCAGCGTGGCATCGAAACCGGCGGTGCCGCCAAGGCCCAAAGTGGTCTTCGACGAGGTTTCGGCTTGGCCTTTGGCCTCGTCGGAATAAATGATGAGGCCCGTAGCGGCGTCAACGAGGCGCACGTTCACAGCGGCCTCAACGGTTTGGGTCTTCGTGGTGCTGAAAATCCTCTCGTCGCCTTCGGTCTTGCGCCCGAATTGCGTGATGGAGCCGAGGATGATGTAGTCGGCACCGATTTTCTTCATTTCCGATCCTGACTCTTTAACAAGCACGTCGAGGTCGTCGCGCTCAAGTAGGATGAACTTGCCGCTGGCAGCCAACTTCGACGAAAGGATGTCCATGGCTTGCTTGCGCATGGGGTCGTTCTCACGGTCGTAGAAGATGCCTTTGCCGTACTGGGTTTCGTTGGAGAATCGGCCAATGGCCACTTTCCGTTTCAGCGTCTTGCCCTCTTGGGCGCTCGCGGTGGTGCCAAAAATGGCCAACAGCGCGAGGATTGCGATTAATCTGATGTTTTTCATCTGTTTTTGAATTATTTGATAATGATTATTGTCTGATGTTTTGTTCAAATCGGCAAAGATAGCCATTTTTGCGTTACGCAGCCCTCAAAAAAGCGCAAAACCTGCCGAAAAACCTATCTGAAATCGGAAAATGGAAATTTTTCGAAAAAAATCGAAAAAAATGCTTGCGCGTAACGAAATTAGTTGTACTTTTGCAGCCGCATTCGGAAACGAATGATGTCGAGTGGTGTAATGGCAGCACTGCAGATTTTGGTTCTGCCTGTCAAGGTTCGAATCCTTGCTCGACAACTTGAGGTGGAAGAAAGACCTGCTACTTTGAGTAACAGGTCTTTTTGTTTGAAGTATTGAAATGAATGGTTTGAATCCCTCGCCCTGCGGGCACTTCCTTAGAAAAAGGGGGAAGCGCAAAAGCGACGCGGAAACGAAGCCCTGAAAGGGCGACCCAAGTACAACCCGATGTGAGCGTTGCGAAACTTCGGGCAGGAAGAAATATAAACATAATAATAATGATTACAAAAGAACAAGTGGCACCCCTCTGCGAAGAAGCCTTAGCCGACACCGACCGCTTCCTGGTGGAAGTGAAGGTGAAGCCGAGCAATGTGATTGAAGTCTACATCGACTCCGACACGGCCGTCAACATCGACCATTGCGCCGAATTGAGCCGCTACGTCAACGAGAAACTCGACCGCGATGTGGAGGATTATGAACTGAGCGTGCTGTCGTGGGGGCTTTCGGGTGCTTTGAAGATGGACCGCCAGTTGCGGAAATATGTGGGCAAGGATGTGGAGGTGAAGACGAAGGAAACGGGCAAGTTGCAAGGCAAACTTGTCGGTTTCGATGAGGAAAAGGTGGAATTTGCCCCCGCGCCCAAGAAATCCTCAAAGAAAAAGCCCGCTGAGGAACCCGTCAACCTGTTCTTCGAGCGCAAGAAAGTGGAAATCAAGCCCGCAATCATATTTTGAGCGGCTCTTCAGCAGGCTCAGGGACCTAAGGCCGTTGAACCTGTCGAAATCGAGATTCGACATAGTCAAACGCCGACAACAATCAACGAATAAACAATAAACAATCAACATACAAAAATGGACAACTACAAATTAGTAGAAACTTTCTCAGAATTCAAGGAGTTCAAGAACATTGACCGCGAGGCCATGATGCGCATCATCGAGGATGTGTTCCGTGGCATGTTGAACAAGAAGTTCGACACCGACACCACCGACTTCATCGACATCATCGTGAACGTCGACAAGGGCGACTTTGAAATCTACCACAACCGCACCGTGGTTGAGGACGACGAACTGACCGACCCGCTCCGCCAAATCAAATTGTCGGACGCTATCAAGATTGAGCCCGATTTTGAGGTGGGCGAAGAAGTGAATGAGGAATTGCGCATCGAGAGTTTCGGTCGCCGCGACATTTTGGCCCTGCGCCAGAATTTGCAGACCAAAGTTTCTGAATATGAGAAGGAAAACATCTTCCAGAAGTACAAGGAGAAGGTTGGCGAAATCGTCACTGCCGAGGTGCTTCATGCTTGGAAACGCGAAATCGTCGTTGCCGACGACGAAGGCATCGAACTGATTCTGCCCAAGTCGGAACAGATTCCCGAAGACAAATATAATAAAGGTGACACCCTCCGCGCCATCGTGAAGAGCGTGGAGAGCATCAATGGCTCGCCAGTGGTCACGCTTTCGCGCACCTCCGAAATCTTCCTGCAACGCTTGCTCGAAGCCGAGGTACCCGAGATTTACGACGGCCTTATCACGGTCAAGAAGATTGTCCGCGAACCCGGCCAGCGTGCCAAGATTGCCGTTGAGAGTTACGATGACCGTATCGACCCCGTCGGTGCCTGCGTCGGCATGAAGGGTACTCGTATTCACGGCATCGTCCGCGAATTGCGCAATGAGAACATCGACGTCATCAACTGGACCACCAACCCGACGCTGCTCATCACCCGCGCCCTCAGTCCGGCCAAAATCACGAACATCGTCCTCAGCAGCGACAACACGATGGCGAATGTTTACATGGAGAACGACCAAATCAGCCTCGCCATCGGCAAGGGCGGCTACAACATCAAATTGGCCGGCAAACTGACGGGCTACGAAATCGATGTTTATCGCAACAGCGAAGCCAACAATGCCGAGGAAGACGTTGACCTCCAAGAGTTCTCCGACGAAATCGACCAGTGGGTCATCGACTCGCTCGTCCACATGGGCTGCGACACGGCCAAGGCTGTGCTGTCGTACACGCCCGAAGAAGTGGCCACCCGCGCCGACCTTGAGATTGAAACCGTCAAGGATGTGTTCCGCATACTGAAGGCCGAATTTGAACAAGACGCCGAATAAGGCAATGCAATAATCAACTAAACGAGAAACAAAGAAAGAAACTATGTCCGAAGAAACTAATTTCACGATTCGATTGTCGAAAGCGGCAAAAGAATTCAATGTGGGAAAGGACACCATTGTGGAGTACCTTGCCAAAAAGGGCTTCCAAGTGGATCCCTCTCCCAACACGAAACTCACGGCAGACATGTATGGCCTGCTCGTGAAGGAATATCAGGGCGAGAAGGAAGTGAAGAACGAGGCCAAGAAATTGGGCAACCTCTCTTATAAAGGTGGTAGTGTTTCCGTTGATTCGGCATTGCAATCACAAAAGGTTGCGGAGGAAGAGGACCACGAGGAAATCATCATCCGCTCGAATACCATTTCGTCGCCAGTGAAAAAGACGCCCAAGCCCGCGCCCGAACCTGAGCCGGAGCCTGAACCAGAACCTGTGATAGAGGTGAAGGAAGAAGCGCCAAAGCAAGAGCCTGCACCCGAAAAGGCTGAGCCTGAAAAGAAAGAGGAGAATCCCTCTGGCATTTCGCTGAACATTGTCGGCAAGATTGACCTTGAGCCGAAACCTCGCAAGGACAAGAAAAAAGACAAGCAGAAATCCGACAAAAAGCCTGAACAAAAGCCTGAACAAAAGCCTGAACAAAAGCAGGAAAAGAAACCCCAACAGCAGCAACAGCCCAAGCAGGAAAAGAAAAAGGAGCAACCCCAGCCTCCAAAACCGACCCCTGTCAAGAAGGACGAGCCGAAGACATCCTTGGAGGCTCGTGTCATCAAACTTGAGGCACCCAAACTGCAAGGTCCAACTGTTCTCGGCATGGTGGAACTGCCCGACGAGAAGCGTCGCACCAAGGCCACCCCTGAAAAGAGGAAGCGCAAGCGCATCAAGGGCAAGCCTGAAGGTTCGTCGGAGAACCCGACCGGGCCGAATGTGAACCCTGGCGGCAAGAAGCAGGGCGGCGACAACAAACAGCAGCAAGGCAAAGGCCAGAAACCGCAAGGCGGCGACAATGCCAACAAGAAGAACCAGAAGGACAACGCCAAACTGAGCAAGAAGGACAAGAAGCAAGGCAAGCGCGAGGAAAAGCCCGAACTGACCGAAGAGGAAATCTCGAAGCAGATTAAGGACACTTTGGCACGCCTCGCTCCTATGGGCAAGTCGAAGACCTCAAAGCACCGCCGCGAGAAGCGTCAGCAGGTGGCGGGTAGCATGATGGAGGAAATGATGCGTCAAGAGGAGGACAAGAAAGTCCTGAAGGTGACCGAGTTTGTGACCGCCAACGAATTGGCCACGATGATGAACGTGCCAGTCGTGAAGGTCATCGGTACCTGCATGAGCCTTGGTATGCCTGTTTCCATCAACCAACGCCTTGATGCTGAGGCACTTTCTGTGGTGGCCGAGGAGTTTGGTTTCCAAGTCGACTTTGTTAGTGCGGATGTGCAGGAAGCCATCGCCGAAACAGAAGAAAACGACCGCGAGGAAGACCTCGTGCCGCGTGCGCCTGTCGTCACCGTCATGGGTCACGTCGACCACGGTAAGACCAAACTTTTGGACTACATCCGTAATACGAATGTGGTGGCTGGCGAGGCTGGTGGTATCACGCAACATATTGGTGCTTACGAAGTTACTACCGAAAGCGGAAAGAAGATTACCTTCTTGGATACGCCCGGTCACGAGGCATTTACAGCCATGCGTGCCCGTGGTGCCAAGATTACTGACGTGGCCATCATCGTCATCGCCACTGATGATAGCGTGATGCCGCAAACCGTTGAGGCCATCAATCACGCGCAAGCCGCTGGTGTGCCTATCGTATTCGCTTTGAACAAGATAGACAAGCCTACTGCCAATCCCGACAAGATTCGTGAGCAGTTGGCCAACATGAATATCCTCGTCGAAAGTTGGGGCGGCAAGTACCAAGATCAGGAAATCGCCGCCAAAATCGGTTTGAATGTGGATGCCTTGCTGGAAAAGGTGTTGCTTGAGGCCGAATTCCTCGACCTGAAAGCCAACCCGAACCGTTTGGCCAAGGGCACGGTCATTGAGTCGGCCCTCGACAAAGGTCGCGGTTATGTGGCCAAGATTTTGGTGCAAAACGGCACCTTGAGAGTTGGCGACATGGTGTTGGCTGGCACGACCTACGGCAAGGTGAAGGCCATGTTCGACGACCACAACAAACAGGTGAAAGAGGCTGGGCCGTCAACGCCGGTGCTGTTGCTCGGCTTGAACGGTGCGCCCATGCCCGGCGACGCTTTCAATGTGATGACTGACGAGCACGAGGTGAAGGCCATTGCCAACCGCCGTGAGCAGTTGCAGCGCGAACAGACCCGCCGCACCAGTCCGCACATCACCTTGGACGAAATCGGTCGCCGCATCGCCATCGGCGACTTCAAGGAGTTGAACATAATCGTCAAGGCCGACGTGGATGGTTCTGTGGAGGCTTTGGCCGACAGTTTGCTGAAACTCTCCACCGAGCAGGTTCAGGTCAATGTCATCCACAAGTCGGTGGGTGCCATCAGCGAGTCGGACGTCATGCTGGCTTCGGCTTCCAACGCCATCATCGTGGGCTTCAATGTGCGTCCTACCGCGCAAGCGCGTAAGATGGCTGAGAATGAGAAGATTGACATTCGTTTGTACTCCATCATCTACACCGCCATTGAGGAAATCAAGGCCGCTATCGAGGGCATGTTGGCTCCCGAAATCGAGGAAGTGGTCACCTGCAACCTCGAAATCCGCGAGACCTTCAAGATCAGCAAGGTCGGCACCATCGCGGGTTGCATGGTCTTGGACGGCAAGATTACCCGCAACACAAAGATTCGCGTCATCCGTGACGGCATCGTGGTCTACACGGGCGTGCTTGGTTCCTTGAAGCGTTACAAGGACGACGTGAAGGAAGTCAGTGCCGGCATGGACTGCGGCCTCAACATCGAGAACTTCAACGACATCAAGGTCGGCGACATCATCGAGGGCTACACCGAAAAGGAAATTGCCCGCAAACTGTAAGGCGGTTGCTTTACAATGATTTGGGAAAGCCTTGGCAACATGTTTGTCGAGGCTTTTTTATGCACTTTTGAGAATTTTGTAGAGGAGATTTGAGAATTTTGTAAGCAACTTTTGAGAATTTTGTAGAATAGATTTGAGAATTTTGTAACGGAGATTTGAGAATTTTGTATATCTTTGCAGCCGCAAAACCAACGTATTATGTATAGAAGACCACAATTTGATGAATTAATGTCGCGCATGAAAGAGCCTCGGCGTTTCATACAAGTGTTATCTGGTCCGCGACAGGTGGGGAAATCGACCTTGGTAAAACAAGTGTTGCAAGAAATAGACTTGCCCTATTTGTTTGTCACGGCGGATAGCGTTCCTCCCGAGAACACGGCTTGGATTGGCGAAACATGGTCGACAGCGCGTGCAAGACTGCAAATAGCCCAGGCATCGGAATATCTTCTTGTCATTGACGAAGTCCACAAGATTGACAACTGGAGCGAAGCCGTGAAGAAGGAATGGGACATGGACACTTTCAATGATGTTCCGATAAAAGTGGTGCTGCTTGGCTCTTCGCGGCTGTTGCTGAAAGACGGATTGACCGAGTCGCTTGCCGGAAGATTCGAAATCATACGCATGTCGCATTGGAGTTATTTGGAGATGCGCGAGGCTTTCGGCTTCGACATCAACCAGTATGTGTACTATGGCGGCTATCCTGGCGGGGCGCTTTTGATAAAAGATTTCCGCCGTTGGCAGCGGTATGTCAAGGAAAGCATCGTGGCTCCGGCCATTGAGCGGGATGTCCTGTCGACGAAAATCGTCTATAAGCCTGAATTGATGCGCCAATTGTTTGATTTGGGCTGTGTGTATTCTGGCAAGGAACTGTCTTTGAACAAGATGCTTGGCCAACTATTGGATGCGGGCAATGTGACCACGCTCGCCAATTACCTGACCACATTGGATGAGTCGAGGTTGCTTTGCGGGTTGCACAAATATGCCAAAGATGCGGCACGCAAGTATAATTCGGTGCCGAAACTTATGGTTTACAACACTGCCTTGCTTTCAGCGCAGTCTGGGGTTGCTTTCGAAAAGGTGTTCACGACCCAAACCGAATGGGGGCGATGGGTGGAGTCGGCTGTTGGGGCGTTCTTGCTCAATCAGGCCGACGAAGTCGGATACAAGATATTCTATTGGCGTGAGCGCAATGATGAGGTTGATTTCATCATTGAGTACAACAGGAAGTGTGTCGCCATAGAAGTGAAAAGTGGCCGACGAACTGAAAATGAGGGACTTAAAAAGTTCAGGGAGCAATTCAATCCAGCCCATTCGTTTATAGTGGGCAGTGGTGGAATACCCGTTGAGGAGTTTCTTACGTTCAATTTGGAGCGGCTTTTTTGAAAAAATCTGTTTTCATCCAAAAGTAGGTCAAAAAACCAAGATTTGGACAAAACTCGCCTTTCAATCACTTTATTGTTGCAGTTTCGCCATCACCTTCAGCATCTGTTCACCCAAGCCAATCGTGTAGCCTTGCTTCACAAACACTACTTCACTGTTCGCGTTGGCGATGATGAAGATGGGGCGGCTGTCGTTGCTCAAATGTAGGCTTTCAACGAGGTCGTCGCGGATGGTGCCGTCGTCTAAGCCGTAGGTGATACCATCGGGCAATTCGCTGAAATTCTTTAACTTGAATTTGTCGTAGTCGGCTTTGTCGCTGAAGATGAAAATGAGCGGCAAGTTGCTGGCTTCAAACTCTTTGCGGAACGCGGCGATGTCTTGCATGGCGTGTGTGGTCGGCTCGCTGCCTTGGTCAAGCAGGCCGAGGATGTAGTAACTGTCCTTGATGAGTTGTTTCGGGTTGTATTCCTCGCCTGTTTCGGGGTCAGTGAAGCGGTTGTTGGAGTAGAAACTCCCGATGACACTCAAGGCCGCATTTGGCTCGCGCAAAATGAGGTTCACGGAAGAGGTTTCGCCCGCCTTGATGGTGAAGAACTCGCTGTGGGTCAGGGCGGTACCGTCGTCCAAGCGGGTGCCTGCCGTGAGGATGTAATAACCTTCGTCCAAGGGCGTGGGATGTTCGAAAGTGGAGAGTGTCATGCCGTCGTCGATGCCTGGGTCTTTGGCGTCGTAGGCTAAGAGGCGGAAACTCTTGCCGTCAAACTTCTTGATACTGAAGTGTGTATAATATTTCGGGTCAGCGACAGAAGCGGTGGGCCTGTATTGAATATCCAAATAGCCGATGGCGGTGTTGGTCGGTTCGGCGGCCTCGAAATCGACGTTATTCCATTGTTGGTCAAAGTATTGCACGTTGCCATTCACGGGGTTGATTTGCGCCGCGATGCCCAAACTTCTCGCCATGCTGACGAAGAAGATGTTGCGCGAATGGCGGTCGGCCTTGCGGGCTTTCAGCACACCCAACGGCGAAATGGGATAACGCTGCGGATTCAGGTTGTCGCCGGTTTGGATGTTTTGCTTTACCCAATCAACCAAAAGTGCGGGATTGTCATGGTATTTTTGCCGTTCAGCCTCGGGGAAGAACTCGGTGAGGGTCTTGCGGTAAGGAACAAGCATTTCGTTGCTCACGCGAGGATTGAGGATGTATTGCGCGTAAAGGTCGGGCGGCATGGAGATGATGGACGAGGTGAGGTCGGGCGTGTTGTCGAAATGGTCTTTCAGGACTTCGAGGCTGATGTCGCGCAAATCCTTGTCGGAGATGTTGCTGAGCAACTCTACTGCCTTGATTTCGCCGTTTCTACTTTGCGCGTATTTCACGAAGTCGCCGATGGTTTGGTAGTTGCCCCAAGTCTTTTCGTATATGCGGCACAAAGTCTTGTTGCCCGTGTTCATAATGAGTTCCATTTGGGCTTTCTTGCAGTCGGCGATATAGGCGTTGCGCAAGGAATCCTCGTAGGCGAAACGGCTGTCGTTCTCGGCACGCATTTCAGTCGTCACCTCGGGCAAAACGCAAGTCGAGGCGGGCGGCACCATGTCAAACTCAAAACTGTCCATCGTGCCAGCTTTATGGTCGAGAGTGATGGTAACATTCTCGTTTTCACCAGATTTGAAGACTTGGTAGCCAAACTTGCCGTCTTTGGTAGCGTAGGCCATCATGCAGCCCAAGCCCGCCGTGAGCCAAGTCTGACCATTCTCGTCGGTGCTCTTTTTCACGACGGTGCAAAACTCGGCGTAGTTGTAAATCTTGAACTCCACGGGCAGGTTGGCTTGCGGTGTTCCGTTCTCGTCCACGACGGTGAAAGTGGTCTTGGAGGTCTTGCCATAATTATCCACCACGTTGATTTCCGTGTAGTTATCGCCACGACTGATGACTTCCTCCGGACCGTCGTAATCGCCGAAAACGCGGGTATGTAATAACAAGGTGCGCGAAGCCGGTTCGTTGAACCAACCCAAGTCGAGCACAGGCTCAGGCTCGCAGGCACCAAGAAAATGCCATTGGCCATCTACCCAAGCCTCCACCCAAGCGTGGTTGTCGTCGCAATGTGCCCAGCGTGGGGTATAGACTTGTCTCGCCGGGATGCCCACGGTTCGCAAGGCCGTCACCAACAGCGTCGATTCCTCGCCGCAGCGACCCCACGAGGTCTTGATGGTGGCCATCGGGGCGCTGGTGCGGCTGTCGCTGCCTTTGTAATTGACGTGTTCGTGGCACCAATGGTTCACTTCGAGGACGGCATCATAGAGCGACAAATCCTTCACGCGGCCTTTCAGTTCCTCGTAATAGGTTTTGCGGAAGGTATCGAGGTTCTCGTTATTGACACGCACGGGCACCACGAAATGCTTGAACTCACGCTCGGGGATGCTTGCACCCCATGGCATTTCCGCCTTGGCGCGGAAGGCATAGTGGATGCACTCGCGGTAATAGTTTTCCGAATAGTCCACGCTGTCGCCGAGGGGCATGTAAGTGTAAAGGAAGTCGAGGGCTTCTTTTTCGGTGAATTGTTTGCTTTGTTTTGTTTCTTCACTTCCCTTGCAGGCTGAAAACAGCAGGGCGGAGAAAGCGACAATAATTAATAAGGTGTTGCGCATGATAGAAAGAGTTTTGTTTCTGCAAAATTAGAAAAATTTCGACATTCAGCTTGCATGTTCCTACTACTTTTTGTCTCGCAAATTGGCTTTTGGAATAGTTTTATCGCTTGATTTGCGCCAATTTGCTTACAAATCCCTACCTTTGCAGCCCAAAACTAATACCATCAAAGACATGTCAAACATTGTAGCAATTGTGGGAAGACCCAATGTGGGAAAATCGACGCTGTTCAACCGTCTGCTGAAGCAGCGCATGGCCATCGTGGAGGAAACGAGCGGCGTGACGCGCGACCGGCACTACGGCAAGAGCGACTGGAACGGAAAGGAATTCACCGTCATCGACACCGGCGGCTATGTGGTGGGGTCGGACGACATCTTTGAAGAAGAGATCCGCAAGCAGGTTGACTTGGCCATCGAAGAAGCCGACGTCATCATCTTTTTGGTGGACGGTCGCGATGGACTTCACATCTTGGACGAGGAAGTCGCACAGATCCTGCGCCTGCAAAAGAAGCCTGTCCTGTTGGCGGTCAACAAGATAGATGAACCCAACAAGGAAAACCTGATTGGCGAATTCTATAGTTTGGGATTGGATGAGCCTTGGCCAATTTCCGCCATGACGGGAACGGGTACAGGCGAGCTATTGGACAAAATCGCTGAACTCTTGCCCTCCGACACAACCGATTTCAATACCGACCTGCCGCGCTTCACCGTGGTGGGCAGGCCCAATGTCGGAAAATCGTCATTGATTAACGCCTTCCTCGGCACCGACCGCCACATCGTGACTGACATTGCCGGAACAACCCGCGACGCCAACTACACGCGCTACAATGCTTTCGGCATGGAGTTTATGCTCGTCGACACAGCAGGCTTGCGCAAAAAGAGCAAGGTGGAAGAGGACATCGAGTTTTACTCCGTGCTGCGTTCCATCCGCGCCATCGAGGACTGCGACGTGGCCATTCTTATGCTTGATGCCACACAAGGTTTCGAGGCCCAAGACATGAACATCCTGCGCCTCATCGAGCGCAACAAAAAAGGTTTGGTGATGGTCGTCAACAAGTGGGATTTGGTAGAAAAGGATTCCAACACGCACAAGGCCTACGAGGAACTGATTCGCTCACGCACCGCACCTTTCACCGACTATCCCATCATCTTCACCTCAGCCATCAACAAGCAACGTATATATAAGGTGCTGGAAACCGCCCATAAAGTGTATGAAAACCGTGAGCGTCGTGTGCCTGTGCGCGAGTTGAACGACAAGATGCTGGAAATCATCAACTCCGTGCCGTTGCCGACTGCTTCGCGCGGACGTTTCCTAAAGATCAAGTACATCACCCAACTGAAGAGCATCGCGCCGCAGTTCATCTTCTTCTGCAACCTGCCAAAGGATGTGAAGGACAACTACAAGCGCTTCTTGGAGAACAAGATACGCGAAACTTGGGACTTCAACGGAGTGCCGATTCAGTTGATATTCAAAGAGAAATAGTATTATTGGATTGGCCTGCGGCCAAGAAATCTATCAAAAATCGGAATTAAAATTTTCCGAAATATAACTATATGATTTTCAATAGATTTTTGAATTGATTTTTCAAGATTTCTTGCGAAGCAATCCCAAAAAACAACAAAATGACCGAAGAAGAAAATATCGTCCGAATAGACAAATGGCTGTGGGCGGCGCGCCTGTTCAAGACGCGCTCGCTGGCAGCCGATGCCATTAAGGGAGGCAAGGTGAAGATTGACGACAACCCCGTGAAGCCTTCGCGCGAAGTGAAGGTCGGCGATGTCATTCAAGTGCAGATTGAGCAGTTGCACAAGGTGGTGGAAGTGAAAACGGTCATCAAGAACCGCGTTTCAGCCAAGCAAGTGCCTGAAGTCTACAACGACCTCACGCCCAAGGAGGAATACGAGCGCATCGAGTTCATGCGTGCCTACAAGGCCGAGTGGCGCGACCGTGGTGCAGGCCGCCCGACCAAAAAGGAACGAAGGATGATTGAGCGGTTGAAGGACGAAATGTGATAACCTATTGCGCATAATAAAGAAAACTTCTATTTTTGCCACAAAATAACTACAAAAACGATTGAGACGATGGAACAACAGGCAGACATCCGTTGGTTGCAACGCTATTCCAACTTTCACAAGGCTTGTCAAAGACTCGTCGAAGTGACCGAAAGTGGCACAACGATTGACGACTTGTCAGAATTGGAACAAGAAGGTTTCGTACAACGTTTTGAGTACACCTTTGAATTGTCGTGGAAAGTCATGCAGGACCTGCTTATCTACAAAGGATACGAATTCATGTTGGGACCCAACGGCACTTTAAAAATGGCTTTCGAGGATGGCCTCATTTCCGACCATGACGGATGGCGGCAAATGGCAAAATCGCGCAACATGTTGAGTCATGTATACGACGAGGAAGAAGCCGATGCCATTGTCAGACTCATTTTCAGCCGTTATGCTCCTTTGTTGAAATTGTTGGACGAGAAATTGGAGCAACTATCACAAAACAAAGACTATCAGCAATCATGAAATTTGGACTAAGCGATACGGTCATCAGCGAGCTGCAAGCGGTGTTTCGCCGCCATGCCAACATTGAGAAAGTGTTGATTTTCGGTAGCCGTTCCAAAGGCAACTACCGCGAAGGCTCAGACATTGACCTTGCCGCGTTGGGCAAAGGTTTAGACTACAACCAGCTGCTGCAAATCCTGACCGAAATTGATGACTTGGAATTGCTTTATTCAATTGATTTGCTCGACTATTACAAGACCATCAACACCCCCATCGGCGACCATATTGACCGCGTTGGGCAGGTGTTTTATCAGTCGGCGTAAGTGATTTGCTCTGTTTTGCTTTCAACTTAATAAAACACAGGAGATTTATTGATTCCCCAAGTCCCATTTTCTTTTTTGATTACTTTGACGCGATATAATTCACCATTGTCGTAATAAACTTCCCAGTAATATCCCTCTTCCTTGCTTTTTAATCTTTGAATTGCCGTAATTGTAGGTTCAGGAGTGTTTATTTTGAACAATCCCGCGATATATACAGCAATCTCACATGCAGAAGGTCTAGAATTCTCATACACCGCATAAAAAATATCGGCTAAAAAAAGTTCATCATCAGAAACATAATGGTATTTCGTTGGGGCATAATACTTCTCCATGTATTGTTTATAACTTAGCTCAAATTTACTATTTGGAGTATTCCAAACAGTTTCATAAGCATACTCTTTACAATCAATCACAAACTGATTTGCCCTTGAAGAAGAATAATCACCAAAATCCCATCGATGTAATGGAACGTTTTTAAAATCGTTGAGCATATTCCATAAATCACTATTTAGAAAATGGTTACATTCATGTTTCCAAACATAAAAATGTGCCAATTGAGTTGTTTCTGTTCTTACAATCTTTTCTTCCTCCTCCTTTGAGATGCCTGTTGAATTATTACTACAGGATGAAATGCCTATGATAACAATTAACACTAATAAAACTAATTTTTTCATAATTCAATCTAAATCTTTAGTATAATGCACGAAATAATATGTTAAATCAAATCTATTTTTCTTGCTCGTAGTTTTTCTTGGAGGCCAACTCTTTCTTCCTCTGAAAGGGTATGTCGCAACCGAAATACATGGGTAGGAGGAACATGGATATGGCTGTCAGGATTCTCCGAAATGGGTAAGATAAGATAACAATCATCAGAAGCATCAAGCACTGGAAAATGGTCTTCTGGTGTAGGCGGCAATGCTGCGATAATTCCTATAACAATCCTTTCATAACACAATGCTTCAACAATATCGCCAATCTTGAAATGAATGTCTTCTTTGCTTCGACCATGGAAATCATTGACAAGATTGTAGTCTTGCAGGCACTCTTCAAGAAGGTTTCCTGAGGGATCGTATGACCTGACGCTTAACCAATCCACTTCACCAAGGTTGCCATCAACGGAAATCTCTTTTACCAAATATGCATAGATTTCTTCAGGGAAATAGGTTTCCGAAGCGTTTCGCTTCATTGCAGCAATTGCCTTTTCAAGAGATGAAAAATGCCCACGAACTACAGGGACTGCTTCGAGGTCTCTTGATTCTTCTGCAAAGGTGCCATCGCATCGGATTTCATCAAGTCGGAAAACAGAAGTTGTCATAATAGTTCACATTATGTTTAATATTCAAAACGCCGCAGCAATCTTCCTGATTTCAAGAAGATGCCGCTTTATCGACCTGTCATTTTTGGCGACTTGTAAGTTATAATCCGCCTGCATTTGAATCCACAATTGTGCATCAATACCCAACACGGCCTCCAAATACAATGCATACTCAATGGAAATAGGTCGCTTGCCGTTGAGAATCTCATTCAAAACGGAATAAGAAACGCCCATCTGCTGTGCCAATTGTTTCTGGGAGCATCCTCTGTATTCTATCTCCTCTTTCAAAAGCAAACCGGGATGCACCGGCTCAGAGGGCATCATGTTGTTTGCAATCATTTGAGGGTCAACGCCATTCAATGTAATCATCATCATTTATTTATAGTGGTTCGACAATTCCAAAACATTACAGATAGTCACAACGGGGTTATCCAAAAGGCTGACCGTGAACTCAATACGGTACTTGTCGTTGACTCTAACCGAAGAGATTCCATTCTTGTCGCCGCTCAAAACCTCGTAATTCAATGACTTGATTTGGTACAAGGTCTCAATGCGAGGTGCCGACTCCAAAGTCTTGATTCGTTGCTGATACCTTTTGACAATGTCAGGCTGAAACCGATGCTTCTTGTCGGTGGTCTTGCCGTTGTCGTACAAGTCTTTCAAATACTGATGTTCAAATGTTACTATCACGCTGCAAAGATACACAATTATTTCAAAAATTCGCAAAATGTCGAATTTTTCTCGAATTAATCACCAAAGGCGACCCCAAAACGGAGTCGCCTTTGTCCTAATTGGTTGTCCTCTCGAAATTACACCATCAGTGCGCCGACAAGGCCCAAGATAGCATAGAATTCGGGAAGAGCGGCATAAATCAAGGTGTTGGTGAACACATCGTGACCTTGGCTCACGCCGACGATACCGTTGGCACAAACCTGCCCTTGACGCATGGCCGAGATCATGCAGACCAAGCCCACGCAGAGGCCCACGCCAAAGATGACGAGACCATTCGACGGGTCGGCTTGCATCTTGCTCAGCAGCATGAAGAAGGCCACAAAGCCGTAGATGCCTTGGGTGGCCGGCAGTGCCGACAGCACCATGAAATTGCCCGATGCCTCGGGACGTTTCTTGAGGCCGCCTTCGGCAGCGTTGCCCGCCGTCGAGGTGCCGATTGAACTTCCAATACCTGCCAAGGCCAACACGAGGCCTAAACCGAGATAACCTAAAATTGTTGCTAACATGATTTTGATTGTTTATTGATTATTGTTTAATTGTTGATTTTCAATTTTTAACTACGAATTTCGCGAATATGACAAATTTTGGACGAATTGGATTTTGCAACTTCGTTGCGCATGGATACGAATGGTTGATTCGTTATCATTTGCAGCCTTGGCTGCCAAATTCAAACGCTGAAATTCGTTTAATTCGTTCAATTCGTAGTTCCTTTTCATAGCATTTAAGATTGTAATGGTTTATACCTCCTACCCGTGCCTTCGTAACCAGAGTTTTTGAAGAATTCGAGGAAGTTGAGACGCAAGGGATGCACGAAGGCACCCAACACGCACATGGCGACATTCAGCACATGGCCAATCACCACGATGAGGATGAACGCCACCCAGCCGAAACCGCCATCACCAAGGGCTTGCAAGCCGATGGCGTTGAATGCCTCGCCGAGTTTGGCACCAGCCAAGCCCAAGGCATACAGACGCAAATAACTCAACACGTCGCCGAGCAAGCCCGTGGCCGTGTTGTAGGTTTCCCACAAGCCCGAACCCACATTGAGCAAAGGATTGCGTTTCAGGTCGTTGAGGAAGAAAATACCCAAGGCGGAGAGGCTGCCTAATACGATGACAATCCACTTCGTCAGGGCCTTGTCCATCACGCCCATCAAGGCGAGACCGCCCACAATGACGCCACCTACAATAAGCAGTGTCCAGCCCCAAGTGCCCAAGGAGTTGGCGAAGCCTTTCACCTTGGTAGTCTGGTAGGTCTTGACAATCATGGCGAGACAGATGTGTACAATACCTACAAGCAAGGCCAAAACCATCGTGCCGTCATAGCCTGCAATCTGCGAAGGCAGCATGAAACGCTTCACCGCGTCGGGGATGCACTTCCACGTGAGCATATCGACCGAGAAGAAGGTGTGGAACAAGAGCCCCACTACCGTGGTGGCAATGCCCAAGGTCACGCCGAGAGGCGCAATCTTGCCCAACACTTTCTTCAGCCCAAGGCTCGCCAAGATGAGAACGAGGCCGTAGCCCGCGTCGCCCATACAGAAGGCAAAGAACAGCATGAAGAAGATGGAAATGAACACGGTCGGGTCGAACTCGTCGTATTTGGGCCGACCGTACATATCGGTCAGCATCTCAAACATCGAAACGAATTTGTTGTTTTTCAACTTGATTGGCGGATTATCATCGGCTTTGGCCTTATCGACCAAATAAAGGATGTTTTCCTTTTCCAACATATCGTGCAAGGCAGGCTCGTTTTCGGCGGGGGCAAAACCCTCAAAGACAGTGATATAGTCTTCGGCAGCCTTTTCGCCCGCGACGTTGGCCAAATGCAAATCGAGTTTCGACATCGTCTTGTCCAACTCGGCTTGAATCACCGGTTCGTGCCATTTCAGTTGGGCCAAACGATGTTCTTTCTCTTTCACCTGCGCCTCCAAGTCGGCAATTTGCTTCTCGATGGCGGCATAGTCGCGGTCGGGAGCAGGCAGTTCCTTCAGCGGGAAATCGTAGTCGTCGGAATCGGAAACGACCACGAAATAGCTGTTGCCGCCGAGATTCGAAATCTCGCTCAGCGCATATTGTTCCTTCCAAGCGGGGTCGATGGCTTTCGCCTTGTAGAAGTGGAGTTTTAGTCCGGTTTCCTTGAGGCGGTCAAAACTCTTGGCGTCGAACTGGCCCCAAGGCACCAACTCATCCGCGTCCTTGCGAAGTTGCGGCAGTTGGGCTTCGATGGCTTCCTTGTCGCGCACGGTCTCCATCACCTCCACGGCGAAGTCGGTAGGCTTCTGGCCCGGGTCTTCCGCTTTTTCGACTTCCTTCAAGGCCGAAAGCGCATCGCGGTAAACCTCTGCCCGTGCCGACAGCTTCTCCGATTTCTCGTCGATGGGCTTCAGCGAGCGGGTAATATCGACCACGCCCACCGATTGCAACTTCTCCAAGAAGGCATCGGCATCGCCGCTCATGAGGATGAAATCATATTTCGTCATTTCAGTTACCATATTCTGCCTCCTCCTCTTCTATGTGTTTGTTTTTCACGATTTTCTGCGAAGCCTTGTCGAGGTTCTCCGCGTCTTCCATATATCGCTTAATCTTACGTATGGCTTCGTTGTAGCCAGGAATTTGCACCTTCTCGTAAAGGTTGACTTTCTGTGTGGTCTTTTTCCGTTGGTAGTCCAAAATGCGGCTCACCTCGGTATAGACCTCCGACTCGATGCCCAACTGCGCCAAGTTTTTCAAGATTTGAACGCCGTCGGCATACCACATCGGCTTGGTGAAGAGGTTGATGTCCTTCACGTCGAACAGCACCTCCTCCAACGACGGCACGGGCACGCCCGCAATCTTGACGGTCTTCAGCTTGACATCGGTCACGGAAATCAGTCCTGGCTCAAATTCATTCCAAAGCCGGGCCATGTACTCATACGACTTGAGTTCGGCCTCTAACTGTGCGACAAGACTCTCCGAATGTTGCTTTGCTTTCTTCACCTCAAGGCGCAGCGCACTCTCCTTGCTCTTCAGCGTGGGCAGGGCACGGGTACGCGTCTTGAGTTGCTTGTTCAGCTCGTTCAAGGACGTCTTGTTATATTGAAATTTGATGGCCATGTTTATTCTTTAGAAGTTATTACTCCAATAATACTTGACTTAAGATTTTCAGAGTCTTGGTCTTTTATTTTATCCCGTTCTTTTTTGTTTTCCCCAAGTTCATTTTTAAGATCCTCGATTTCTTTTTTTAGTTCCTTATTCTCTTTGGAATAATTTTTCGCAATCAACCACCCACATAAGCCTAATATCAATAGCAAAAAATCGGAAAGATCCTCTAAAATAGTAGAAAACATGATACTTGAGTTTTTAATGTTATTCTTTCTCTTTCCAATACTTTTGAATCAAAGACTCCTTCAGACCCGTTTCGGCCTTGGTGAAGTACTTGCCGAACAACTCCCAAGCGGTGTCAAGCATCTCCGTAATCGGGATGTTGACATCGATGGCAAGGAGGCGCGTGGCGTATTCCTTGGCGTAGTCGAGGCAGCGAAGGTCGTAGTCGCTCAGGTCGAAGCCGTTCTCCAACTTGGTCTTGGCGTTGGAAGCGTCGGCGTAGAGTCGCACCGAAGTGTTCATCACCGCACTGTGGTCCTCGCGGGTCTTCTTGTTTTGCACATGCTGTTTCAGACGCGACAGCGAACGGAACGGATCGACGATGACCTTGCCGGAATCGGCATCGGCACGAAGGAACAACTGTCCCTCGGTGATATAACCCGTGTTGTCAGGAATGGCGTGCGTGATGTCGCCGTCATTCAAGGTCGTCACGGCGATGATGGTGATGGAACCGCCATCGGGCAACTGCACGGCCTTTTCGTAAATCTTCGCGAGGTCGGAATAAAGCGAGCCGGGCATGGAGTCCTTTGACGGGATTTGGTCCATACGGTTGCTCACGATACTCAAAGCATCGGCGTACAAGGTCATATCGGTGAGCAGCACCAACACCTTTTCGTTCTTATCAACGGCGAAATATTCCGCAGCAGTCAAAGCCATGTCGGGAATCAGCAGACGCTCGACAGGCGGCTGGTCGGTGGTGTTCACGAAACTGATGATCTTGTGCAAGGCACCCGCGCTCTCAAACTCGTTTTTGAAAAACAGGTAGTCGTCGTTAGAAAGGCCCATGCCGCCGAGGATGATCTTATCGACATCGGCGCGGAGGGCCACCATGCTCATCACCTTATTATAAGGCTGGTCGGGGTCGGCGAAGAACGGAATCTTCTGTCCCGAAACCAAAGTGTTGTTCAAGTCGATGCCGGCGATACCCGTTGGAATCAGCTCGGAAGGCATACGACGCTTGTAGGGGTTCACGGAGGGGCCACCAATCTGGCGTTTCTCGCCCTCCACAGCCGGACCGCCGTCGATAGGCTCGCCGTATGCGTTGAAGAAACGGCCAGCCAGTTCGTCGCTCACGTTCAAGGTGGGCGGCTCGCCAAAGAAGGTCACTTCGGCGTTGGTCGGGATGTCTTCCGTGCCGCCAAACACCTGCAAGGTGACGGCGTTGTCCTTGATTTTCACCACTTGCGCCAAACGACCTGCCACGACAGCGAGTTCGTCATTAGCCACGCCTTGCGCCTCAAGGGTCACGGTGGCCTTGGTGATGGCGGTCAGCTTCGTATAGATGCGTTGAAAGGCTTTCTCACTCATGTTTCAGTTCCTCCTTTAACTGTCCAAGATATTTTTCAAAGTTTTCCGACTTGAATTCCGAGTAGTTCATCTGTCGGCAGATGTTAATCAAGCCCTTGAAGTAGGTCGTGCACTCCTCGAAGTTGTCGAACTTGAAGCTACGGTCGCAGATTTCGAGCACAAGGTCGAGCATGAACTTTTGGCGCTCAAGTGGCGTTGAGCCGTCGATTTCGTCGAAAGCGTCTTGTTGAAGTATCACAAAATCAATAAGTTCCGACTTCCAATATTGCTCGTGGTACGACATCGGCACGCCGTCGTCGCCCAAGATGTTGATTTGCTCGTAAGCATCCTTACCCTTACGGATGATGTATTTCGTCTTCGTCACCTTATCGACCCAACCTTTTTCAATCTTGTTGTCAAGATATTCAATGATTTCGGGATATTCGAGGTATTTCGAGTAGGAATCCACGGGATCGACGGCGGGATAGCGCTTCTTGTCGGCGCGGTTCTGCGAAAGGCCGTAAAAGCAACGGGCCGCTTTCTTGGTGGATTCGGTGACGGGTTCCTTCAGGTTACCGCCGGCAGGCGACACCGTTCCGATGAAGGTGATGGAGCCGGATTGGCCGTTGTTCAGTTTCACATAACCCGCACGAGCGTAGAAGTTGGAGATGATGGCCGACAAATCGACCGGGAAACCGTCCTGGCCAGGCAGTTCCTCCAAGCGGTTACTCATCTCACGCAAGGCCTGCGCCCAACGCGAAGTGGAGTCGGCGAGCAGCAAAACCTTCATTCCCATGGCGCGGTAGTATTCGCCGAGGGTCATGGCGGTATAGACCGAAGCCTCACGAGCCGCGACCGGCATGTTGGACGTGTTGCATATGATGATGGTACGCTCCATCAGGCTGCGCCCCGTGTGCTTGTCCTTCAGTTCGGGGAACTCGGTGAAGATTTCCACCACCTCGTTGGCACGCTCGCCGCAGGCTGCCATGATGATGATGTCAGCATCGGCTTGCTCGGCGAGGGCGTGTTGCAGCACGGTCTTGCCGCAGCCGAAAGGTCCGGGGATGAAGCCCGTGCCGCCTTCCGCGATGGGGTTGAGCGTGTCGATGGTGCGCACACCCGTCTCCATCACCTTGAAGGGACGCGGTTTCTCCGCATAGCCGCCCACGGCCACCTTGACAGGCCATTTCTGGATCATGGTCACCTTCACTTCCTCACCTTCCGCATTGGTCAGCGTGGCGATGGTGTCGGTGATCTTGTATTGTCCGGCAGCAGCTACCGACTTCACGGTGTAAGTGCCCTTGAAGTTGAACGGCACCATGATTTTGTGGGGCAGCCAGCCTTCCTTGACTTCGCCCAACCAGTCGGCGGCAACCACTTGGTCGCCAGCCTTGGCAAGGGGCGTGAAGTCCCAGAGTTTCTCTTCGTCCAAGGCCTTGGTGTATTCGCCGCGTTTCAGAAACACGTCCGTCATGGTGGCGAGGTTGTTCTGCAGGCCGTCGAAGTTGCTCGAAAGCAAACCGGGGCCCAAGGACACTTCAAGCATGTAGCCTTGGAATTCCACCTTGTCGCCGATTTGGAGGCCGCGCGTGCTCTCAAACACCTGCACGGAGGCCTTGTTCCCGTTCACCTTGATGACCTCCGCCATCAGCTTGGTACCCGCCAAGTCGATGAAGCAGATTTCATTCTGTGCCACAGGGCCGTCCACCTCCACAGTGACGAGGTTTGCAATGATTCCTGTAACTTTTCCTGTTGTTTTCATTTATTTCAAGATTTCTAATTTCTATATTTCTTATTTCAAGATTTCAAATTTCTGATTTCAAGATTTTCTTTTTATCGCTTTGCGTCATTGCGAGGCACGAAGCAATCCATATTTTCAGCTTATTACATTCGATTCTATCAACAATTTCACGGCAACACCCATCAAAATCGCGATGCCAAAACTCAACAAAGTGCCTACCAAGACATATTCCGACTTCACTGTATCTGTCTCCCTAAACCTCAGCAACGACTTGGCGGCTAACAGAAATCCGATGGCTTCAAATTGTCCCAGCATGACAAAAACCAAAGTCAACAACCTTTCCACA
>Ga0326514_10000711_pt1 | contig 22158 bp, 25 predicted proteins | sample 3_2548_0518_D_FD_203653 | JGI IMG/M metagenome (GOLD analysis project Ga0326514, IMG submission 203653) | Bovine rumen microbial communities from UC Davis, California, United States - 3_2548_0518 | ecosystem: Host-associated > Mammals > Digestive system > Stomach > Rumen | place: USA... | reverse complement strand
GAAGCAATAGAAGAAATAAGTATATATGGAGAAAAAGCAGAGTTTTTAAAACAGCTTGCTCTATATATAAAAAATAGAAATAAATAGAGGGAATTTTTATGAAATTTGATAAAGAAACCATGCCAAAACATATTGCAATAATAATGGATGGTAATAGAAGATGGGCAAGGGCAAAAGGAAAATCAGCAAGTTATGGACATAAAGAAGGTGCTAAAACTTTAGAAAAAATTGTTAGATATGCTAATAAAATAGGGTTAGGATATATTACAGTTTATGCATTTTCAACAGAGAATTGGAAAAGAGCAGAAGAAGAGGTTAAATCTTTAATGATGCTTCTTCAAACTTATTTAGATGATTATTCTAAAAGAGCAGATACAGAAAATATAAGAGTAAAAATATTAGGTGACATTAGTGCCTTATCAGAAGGAATGCAAAAAAGTATTAATAAATGTATGGAGAGAACAAAAGATAATACAGGTGTTACTTTTAATATAGCATTAAATTATGGTGGAAGAGATGAAATAATAAAAGCAATAAAACAAATTTCCAAAGATGTAAAAGATGAAAAAATAAAAATAGAAGATATAACAGAAGAGTTAGTGTCAAATAATTTATATACAAAAGAACAGCCAGATCCAGATTTATTAATTAGAACAAGTGGAGAATTGCGTCTAAGTAATTTCTTGCCATGGCAATTAGTATATTCAGAGTTTTTATTTATTGATAAGAATTGGCCAGATTTTAGTGAGGAAGATTTAGATAATGCAATATTAGAATATCAAAAAAGAACTAGAAAATTTGGTGCAAATTAAAAGAGAAAGGATAATAATATGGATTTAAAAAGAATAACTTCAGCTTTATTAGGTTTTCCATTAGTATTAATAATTTTATTATTGGGGAATAAAATAGTAGTAGATGTATGTTTGTCAATTATAGCACTACTTGCTATGGATGAGTACTTTAATGCAGTTTCAAAGGTTGCGAAACCTGTTAGATGGCTAGGATACTTAAGCTGTTTTAGTATAGCTGTAATACATATTGTGCCACCAGAAGCGTTAAGAATGGTAGTTACGCTATCAGTACCTACTATTTTAATAATTCTTTTTGCACAAGTTATAGCAACAGATATGAAAACATCTTTTAAAGATATAGCTTATACATTTTTGGGAATTTTTTATGTAGTATTTTTCATAATGTTTGTAGCATTTATTGATGGTATGCCAAATGGAAAAATTCTAATTTGGTATGCAGTATTTGCAGCATGGGGAACAGATATAAGTGCTTATGTAATAGGAAAATATTTTGGAAAGCATAAATTTAGTAAAGTAAGTCCTAAAAAATCAATAGAAGGATGTATAGGTGGAGTAGTAGGTGCAGTATTATTAATGTTAGTTTATACTTATATTGCAAATACATATTGGGGAATGAATTATGGATATTTACAAATAGGTGTAATAGGAATAGTGTTAAGTTTAATTGGTCAAATTGGTGATTTTGCAGCATCTAGTATAAAAAGATTTGTTGATATAAAAGATTATAGTAATCTAATTCCAGGACATGGTGGAATGTTAGATAGAATAGATAGTTTAATCTTTTTAGCACCATTTGCTTATGCATTATTTACAGTTTTATAATAGGAGGAAAAAATTTGATTTCTTTTATAATTTCAGCTTTAAAGATAATAGTTTTACTAGGATTTTTGGTTTTTATACATGAACTTGGTCATTTTACAGTTGCAAAACTGTGTAAAGTTAGAGTAAATGAATTTGCAATAGGATTTGGTCCAACTTTATGGAAAAAACAAGGAAAAGAAACTAAATATGCATTAAGATTAGTTCCTTTAGGTGGATTTGTAAATATGCAAGGGGAAGAAGAAAGGTCTGATGAAGAAGGTTCTTTTTCTAAAGCAAGTATCCCTAAGAGAATTGCAATTGTAATGGCAGGTGCAACTGTAAATATTATTTTTGCAATTGTAATTTATTTTATATTAACAGCTACATCTGGACCATATATTACAAATGAAGTTGTTCAAACAATAGATGGATTTCCAGCACAAGAATTAGGAATTATGCCAGGTGATAAAATAGTACAAGTAAACGAAAAACAAATTAATAATTTGTATGATTTAAATGATATATTACAAAAATATAATCAAGAAATAAAAATTAAAGTAGAAAGAAATGGTAAGATAGAAGAATATATAACTACACCTAAAGCTGAAGAAAGTAATGGATACAAGCTATTTTATTTAGGAGTAAATTTAAAACCAGCAGAAGATACTTTTATAAATAGATGCATAAATGGTCTAATAAATGTAAAAGATTTTACATTTTCTATATTTGATAATATTAAACAATTATTTACAGGTCATGTTGGTATAGACAAAATGATGGGACCGGTAGGAATCTCAGAAGTAGTGTCAAAAACGAATGGAATAAGAGAATTTGTTTATATGATGGCATTAATTTCTATGTCGTTAGGAGTAACTAATCTTTTACCAATACCAGCATTAGATGGTGGAAAGATATTAATCTTAATAATAGAAGCAATCAGAAGAAAACCTATGAACGAAAAAACAGAAATAAATATTCAACTTATAGGATTTTCTATATTAATTGCATTATCATTGTATGTAACTTATAATGATGTAATGAGGATATTTTAATGTATAGCAAAAAGCCAACCCACAGACATGTGTCTGTGGGTTGGTTTTTAGACCACCGTGCCGTTAAGAACGATTTTTGATGCGTTAAGGGCATCTTTTAATGATCGTCTTACAAAAGGTGTGGCCTGATGAGAAGGGCTAAAGCCAATATAATATGTATTGGAAGCTTCTACGTAGGACGCCCCTGTGCAGGTACCTCCAGTATGCTCCAAAGCCAAATGCACTTTTTCTTGCTCTTTCTCATTTAATAACCGGAATTCCATATAGGAATTCCTCCTTTCGTAAAAATTCCTACTATTGTAGTTATGTTAATTATAGCATTTTTTTTATAAAAAGTCAAAAAAGATATAAAAAACATTTGACAAAAAGAGTTATTTAATAGATAATATAAATGTAAAAATGTCAGAAGAAAAATTCATAAAAATACGAAGGAGGAATTTAATAAAATGTACGTATTTAATAGAATTACTGTTAATCCACAATTGCCTAAAAGAATAGAAAAATTAACAGAAATATCAAATAATTTATGGTGGTCTTGGAACACTGAATTTTTAAGATTATTAAAGAAAATGGATGGAGATTTATGGGAGCAATCTGGTAAAAATCCTGTTAAATTTTTAAAACATATATCACAAGAAAGACTTGAAGCTATGTCAAAAGACTTAGGTTTCTTAAAAGAATATGATAAAGTAGTTTCTAATTTTGATGGATATATGAATAGTAAAAATACTTGGTTTGCTAAAAAATATCCAGAAGAAAAAAATGATTTAATAGCATATTTCTCTGCAGAATATGGAATAGATGAAACTATGCCAATTTATTCTGGAGGTCTTGGAATATTATCAGGAGACCATTTAAAATCTGCAAGTGATTTAGGTATTCCATTAGTTGCGGTAGGTCTATTATATAAAAATGGATATTTTAATCAAAAAATAAATGGATATGGAGACCAAGAAACAGAGTATAAAAATATAGATCTATATGATTTACCAATTACACCAGTAAAAGATAGTAAAGGTGAAGATTTAACTATATATGTTAAATTTCCAAAAAGAAGATTATACTTAAAAGTATGGCAAGTAAACGTAGGAAGAGTAACACTTTATTTATTAGATTCTGATATAGATAAAAACAATGAAGAAGATAGAGATGTAACACTAAGACTATATGGTGGAGATCAAGAGATGAGAATACGCCAAGAGATAGTTTTAGGAATGGCTGGAGTTAATTTATTAAAAACTTTAGAATTAAATCCAACTGTATACCATATGAATGAAGGACATTCTGCTTTCTTAACTTTAGAAATCATTAAAAATATAATAAAAGAAAAACAAGTATCATTTGAAGTGGCAAAAGATATTGCTAGCTCAAAGACAGTGTTTACAACGCATACACCAGTACCTGCTGGAAATGATATATTCCCATTAGATTTAGTAAAAAAATACTTCAAAGATTTTTGGCCAAGACTTGGTTTATCAGAAGAAGAATTTTTAAAACTTGGAATGAAACCATGTAATGAATTAGAAAATGGATTTAATATGGGAATATTAGCTCTAAAAATAGCAGGAAAGAAAAATGGAGTTAGTAAACTTCATGGAGCAGTATCTAGAGAATTATTCGGAGAAGTATGGCCTAATATTGCAGCAAGCGAGTCACCAATTGGATATGTTACAAATGGTATTCATACATGTTCATGGCTTGCACCAAAATTAAAAGAATTGTATAATAAATATTTAATTCCATTCTGGCAAGATTCAATGCATAAAGATGAAATATGGGAAAAGATAAATAATATTCCAAATGATAAGTTATGGCAAGTGCATAAAGAAAGAAAAGAAAAATTATTACAATTAGTTGCAAAATCAACAACAGAAAGACTAAGAAGATCAGGATATAGTTATGAAGAAATAAACGAGATAGTTTCAAAATTAAATCCTGATGCATTAACAATAGGATTTGCAAGAAGATTTGCAACATATAAAAGAGCAACATTAATATTTAAAGATATAGAAAGAATAACACAAATTCTAAATAATAATGATAGACCAGTTCAATTAATATTCGCAGGTAAGGCACATCCAGCAGATAAAGAAGGTCATGATTTAATAAAATACATTCATCAAGTATCTATGATGCCACAATTTAAAGGAAAGATATTCTTACTAGAAAACTATAATATAGCAATGTCAAGATATTTAATTAGTGGTGTTGATGTATGGTTAAATAATCCAAGAAGACCAATGGAAGCATCAGGAACAAGTGGACAAAAAGCTTCTGTAAATGGTGTTATAAACTTTAGTGTTTTAGATGGATGGTGGGCTGAAGGATATGACCAAACTAATGGATGGACAATTGGTACAAATGCTGAATATGAATCATATGAAGCTCAAGATCAAGCGGATAGCCAAAGTATGTATAGAACATTAGAAGAAAAAATAATTCCAATATATTATGACAGAGATAGAAACGGAATGTCTAAAAAGTGGATAGAGATAATGAAAAATTCTATAATTACAACAGGAGGAAAATATAGTACAGCTAGAATGTTAGTAGATTATACAAATCAATTGTATATGCCACTTTGTAAATTAACTAAAAAATATTATGAAGATATAGACAATGTTGCAGCATTTAATTCATGGAAAAAAGATACTTATAGAGATTGGAAAGACATAAAAATAACACAAGTAAATAACTTAGACAATATTACAATGGATGCAGGAAATAATATAGAAGTAGCTTGTGAAGTAGAGCTTCCAAATATAGATGTAGAAAATGTAACAGTTGAAGCATATTATGGTAAAATATTAGACAATGGTGTTGTAGAAAATGTAAGTATTATTCCAATGACATTATCAGATTCTGATGAAGAACAAAAGAAATATTATTTTACAGCTAAAATAGAATTAACAACAGGTGGAAATTATGGATATACTTTTAGAGTTATGCCAAAACATGAAATGTTATTAGAACCAGCAAACTTAGACTTAATAAAATGGATAACTAAATAGAATAAGATAAAAACCTCAGATAAAATTATTGTTTATCTGAGATTTTTGTGGTATTATATAGTGTGGTAAAAAATTCAAGGAGGTAGATTCAATATGAAAAAAGGAAAAGTAGTTTTAGTAGGTACAGGTTTTGTAGGGATGAGTATGGCATATACTATGTTAAATAGAGGAGGAGTAAACGAATTAATATTAATAGATATTAATAAAGATAAAACAATTGGTGAAGAAATGGACTTAAATCATGGTATGCCATATGCTCCACAAAAAATGATAATAAAAGCAGGAGATTACAGTGAATGCAAAGATGCTGAAGTAATAGTGATTACAGCTGGACTAGCACAAAAACCAGGACAAACGAGATTAGAACTCGCAGAAGCAAATGCAAAAATAATGAAAGATATTACAAAAAGTATAATGGAAAGTGGATTTAATGGAGTTATAATTGTTGCAAGTAATCCAGTTGATTTAATGACATATGTAGTTGCAAAAGTATCAGGACTTCCAACTAACCAAGTATTTGGTTCAGGAACTGTATTAGATTCAGCAAGACTAAGATTTATATTATCAGATAGGTTAAATATTTCAAGTAAAAATATTCATGCATATATAATGGGAGAACATGGAGATTCATCATTTGTACCATGGAATAATGCATATGTTGGATGTAAAAAAATTGAAGATGTTGTAAGAGAGAATAATATTCCAATGAGTAGATTAGAAGAAGTGCATAAAGAAGTTGTAAATGCAGCCTATGAAATAATTGAAAAGAAGAGGGCAACATATTATGGAATAGGAATGGCGTTAAGTAAATTAGTTAAATCAGTATTAGATAATGATAATTCTATTTTAACAGTTTCAACATATTTAAAAGATGGTAAATATGGTCAAGATGATGTATATATAGGTGTACCAGCTGTTATAAATAAAAATGGTGTAAGAGAACTATTAGAATTAGACTTAACAAAAGAAGAACAAGAAAAACTAGATAACAGTTGTAGAATTATGAAAGAAATGAGAGAAAACTCAATTGATAAAATAATTAATGAATAGTGTAAAATAAAAGGAGAAAATTAAAGATGGAATTTGTAATAAAAGTTGAAGGTATGATGTGTGAAGGATGTGAAAACAGAGTTCAAAATGTATTATCTCAAATAGATGGAGTAGAAAAAGTAATTGCAAATCATAAAGAAGGAACAGTAACAGTTAAAGCTAATAATGAAGTAGATAAAAATATTATTAAAGAAAAAATTGAAGACATTGGATATGAGGTAAAAGAATAAAAAGAGAGGTTATTTTATATGAAAAAAATAATTTTATCTATAGATGGAATGACTTGTTCTGCATGTTCTAATGGACTAGAAAAATATCTAAATAAACAAAATGGTATAAAACAAGCAAGTGTTAATTTAGTTATGGCTAATGCAAATATAGAATATGATGAGAAAATATTAAATATACAAAAATTAGAAGAGTTTGTAAAACAAGCAGGATTTAAAAGTTTAGGTGAATTTAAAGAAATAAAACTAGAGAGTAAAAATAAAAAAGAAAAAATTAAGTTTATTATTTTTACTATATTAGCAATATTTTTGATGTATGTTTCTATGGGACATATGTTAAATTTACCAAGTATTCCTTTTTTAGATCCACATCAAAATACTATAAACTACATGATATGTCTTTTAATACTTACAATACTTTTTATAATTTATGGTTTTGATATATTAAAAAATGGATATAAAAACTTAATTCATAAAACTCCTAATATGGATACATTAGTGTCTATTGGAGTGTTATCTAGCTTGTTATATAGTTTATATAATATGTATATGGTGCTTAAAGGAAATCATCATCTTGTTATGAATCTTTATTTTGAATCAGCAGCTATTGTAATCTATTTTATTAAGTTAGGAAGATATATAGATGGAATTAGTAAAGATAAAACAAAAGAAGCAATAGCTAAACTTACAAAAATTACTCCAGATAAAGCAGTTATCAAAAAAGATGGAAAAGAAATACAAGTAACTCTTGATGAGATATCAAAAGGAGATATTGTAATTTCTAGACCAGGAGAAAAAATTGCAGTTGATGGAGAAATACTAGAAGGAAAAGCTCATTTTGATGAGGCTTTCATTACAGGAGAAAGCAAGCCGATATCTAAAAAAATAGGCGATAAAGTAATTGCTGGAAGCATTAATTATGATGGGTATATAGAATATAAAGCAGAAAGAATAGGAAAAGAATCAACCATATCAGAAATTGTAAGATTAGTAGTAGAAGCAAGTAATACAAAAGCACCAATCAGTAAGATTGCAGACAAAGTTTCAGGCATATTTGTTCCTGCTGTATTTTTAATTGCGATAATAAGTTTTTTTATATATTTAATAATGGGAAGTAGTTTCGAAACAGCCCTAACAACATTTATAACAATATTAGTGGTTGCATGTCCATGTTCATTAGGCTTAGCAACACCGCTTGCAATAGTAGTAGCAGAAGGTATATGTGCAAATAATGGAATATTAATAAAGAAAAATGAAATATTAGAAAATGCAAAAAAAGTAAATACGATTGTATTTGATAAAACAGGAACATTAACTTATGGAAAACTTAAAATTTCAAAAATAATAAATTATTCAAAAATAGAAGAAGAAAAATTATTACAAATTATAGGTAGTATAGAAGCAAAATCAACACATCCAATTGGAAAGGCATTTGTAGACTATTTAGATGAAAAAAAGATAGATATTTTGCAGGTTACTAATTTTGAGGAAATAACAGGACTTGGAATTAGAGCTAAAATAGATGGTGAAGAAATATTGCTTGGAAATGAAAAATTGATTTCAAAATATGAAATAAAAAACATATACAAAGAAGATGAACAAAAACTATCTAATGAAGGTAATAGCATAGTTTATGTTGTTAAGAATAAAGAAATAATTGCAATAATTGGAGTAAATGATATTGTAAGAGAAAATGCTAAACAAGTAATATCAATTCTAAATAAAAATAATATAAAAACCATAATGCTAACAGGAGATAATCAACAAACAGCAAAAAAAATAGCAAAAGAATTAAATATAACAGAAGTTATATCAAATGTCATGCCACAAGATAAAGCAAAAACTATAAAAGAATTAAAGGAAAAAGAAAATTTTGTATTAATGTGTGGAGATGGTATAAATGACAGTCCTTCTTTAGCAAGTGCAGATATTGGAGTAAGCGTAAATAGTGGAACAGATATTGCAATGGATTCATCAGATGTTATACTTACAAAAAATGATTTAAATAATATTATAAATTTAATAAATATAAGTAAGAAAACAATAAGAAATATTAAACAAAATTTATTTTGGGCTTTTTTCTATAATTTTTTAAGTATACCAATAGCAATAGGTATTTTAAAGCCAATTGGAATATCAATAAATCCAATGATAGCAAGCTTAGCTATGGTATTTAGTAGCATTACAGTTATATTAAATGCTTTAAGATTAAAGAAGATAAAAATATAAAATAATATTTAAGATTAAGAGTAAGTAATTTAATTGAAAATTACTTGCTCTTATGTTATTATATAGTTAGAAATAAAACTATTGGAGGAGAGACAATGAGTAAATCTAAAAAAAGTGGACCAGCTATATTTATGTATACAGTAATTGCTGTTACTATTATAATGTCAATTGTTTGTTTTATTTTATATTATGGAAATATTTATAAAAACAATATAATATTATGGACAGGAATAACTGCTTTTACAATAATGTATCATTTCTGGGGAAGAATAATTTTGAATAATGTATCTAAATTATTTAAAAAGAATATAAATTATAAACAGTGGTTATTTAAAGAAAGAAAATTTGAAAAGAAACTATATAAAATATTAAGAGTAAAGGATTGGAAAGGTAAAGCTTTAACTTATAATCCAGAATCGTTTTCTTTAAAAGAACATTCATTAGAAGAAATAGCAAATACAATGGCAAAGTCAGAAGTTGATCATTGGATAAATGAAGCAATATCACTTTCTACTATGCTTTTTGCAATAATATGGGGAGAATTTTGGATTTTCTGTTTAACTGCAGTTGCAGCGATGATATTTGATAGCCAATTTATTATAATTCAGAGATATAATAGACCAAGGATTGTCAAAATTTTAGAAAGAAAATCAAAAGAAAAAGTGCCAATAAGTTTATAAAATTATATTTTAATGAAAAGAGGAAATTATGGAAGTTATTTGGGGATTATTGATACCGTTTTTAGGAACAACATTAGGTTCTGCAATGGTATTTCTTATGAAAGATAAAATAAATAATAAAATAGAGAAATTATTGTTAGGATTTGCTTCTGGTGTAATGATAGCAGCTTCAATTTGGTCATTATTAATTCCATCAATAGAGATGGCTGAAGAACAAAAAATAATCGCATGGATTCCTGCAAGCATAGGATTTTTATTAGGTATAGTTTTTTTATTAATATTAGATAGTGTAATACCACATTTACATTTGAATAGCAAAAAACCTGAAGGAATAAAATCAAAGTTAAGAAAAACAACAATGATGGTATTAGCAGTAACACTTCATAATATTCCAGAAGGAATGGCAGTTCGGAGTTGTGTTTGCAGGGGCAATGGTTGGAAATTCAGGAATAACAATAGCAGGAGCGTTAGCGTTAGCAATTGGAATTGCGATTCAAAATTTTCCAGAGGGTGCTATTATATCAATGCCATTAAAAAGTGAGGGAAAATCAAAGACAAAAGCTTTCTTATATGGCACTTTATCAGGAATAGTAGAACCTATTGGCGCGATAATTACAATACTATTAACAAATTTAGTAGTACCAATTCTTCCATATTTATTATCATTTGCCGCAGGAGCAATGATTTATGTAGTTGTAGAAGAATTAATACCCGAATCACAAACAGGAGAGCACTCTAATATAGGAACTATAGGCGTTGCTTTATTCTAAGGAGGAACTTTTATGAAGAAAAGAGTTCGGAAATTAGCAGTGTTGGCTTCTGGATATGGATCAACATTGCAGGCAGTGATTAAGGCAATATCACAGAAGGAATTGGATATGGAGATTAATCTTGTTGTATCCGATAACCCCAATGCTTTTGCTTTGATATTTGCTGAAACCGCAAGCATCAAAACGCACATTCTAACATCAAATACGGCAAAAAAACGCGACGAAGAGTTACTAAATGTCTTAAAAGAAGTTGACGTTGATATGGTACTTCTTGCTGGGTATTTAAAGCTCATCGGACCGAAAGTTTTGGATAGGTACACGGTAATTAACACACATCCTTCGCTTCTGCCTAAATACGGCGGAAAAGGTATGCACGGTATGCATGTTCACGCGGAGGTCGTTAAGAATCATGAGGAAGAATCAGGTGTTACTCTGCACTTTGTCAACGAAGAATACGACAAAGGCCAGATTATCTGGCAGATACATGTACCTGTTTATGCCGAGGATTGTGCCAAAGATGTTTCAGACCGTGTCCAGGCAGCCGAAAAGACACAGCTCGTATCAATCTTAAAAGCCTTCTCAGAAGGCAAAATTGAAATTCCGGATTAAAGTTCTTAAAAATATATATGATATAATCCATATTGTTAAAGAGTTATTATAAAAATTGTTAAAAAATAAGAGGAGATAATAAGAATGAAAGAATACTTAGATTTTGCAATTGAGATTGCAAAATATGCAGGAAAGATAATGAAAGAGTATTTTTTTGAAAAAGAAAATAGTATTGATTATAAAGAAGATAAAACTCCTGTTACATATGCTGATAAAAAGATCAATGAGTATTTGATAAAAAAAGTGAAACAAAAATATCCAACACATGGAGTAGATGGAGAAGAAGCTAAATCTTTGAATAATAATAGATATATATGGGTATGTGATCCGATAGATGGAACGTCAATGTATACTAGGCATGTGCCTATAGCAGTTTTCTCTTTAGCATTGGTAGTAGATGGACAGCCAGTAGTAGGAGTTGTATATGACCCATTTTTAGATGAAATGTATACTGCAATTAAAGGAAAAGGTGCTTTTTGTAATGCAAAGAAAATATCAGTTAACAATAAGAAATATGGAGATAATGGATCATCTATAGATTATTATATGTGGAATAATGCTAAATATGATACTTTAGAGGTAATAAAAGAAATTAGAAAAGATTGTAAAACAAGTGGGCTTGGAAGTGTAGCACATGCTAGTATGTTAGTTGCAAATGGTAAAATTAGTGGAATATTATTTCCAGCAACTTCTCATGGACATTGTGATATAGCAGCAAGTAAACTAATTGTAGAAGAAGCAGGAGGAAGAGTAACTAATTTTAATGGAGAAGATCAAAGATATGATAGAGATATAGATGGTGCAATTATAAGTAATGGAATAATTCACGAAGATCTTTTAAAAATAATAAAAAATGTATTAGGTTAGGAAGTGAAAAAATAAAATGAAACTAATTCTGGCATCAAGCTCAAAACAAAGACGAGAAATTTTAAATAATCTTGGTTTAAAATATGAAGTAGTAAAAAGTCTAGTAGAAGAATCAAGTTCAAATACAGATCCATGCGAATATGTAAAAGATTTATCAAGGGATAAGGCAAATTCTGTAGCTGGGCAAGTTAAAGAAAAAGCTGTTATAATTGCAGCTGATTCAATTATATACATGGATGGAAAAATATATGAAAAACCAAAAAATAAAGAAGAAGCTTTTGAAAACATGAAAAAAATGTCTGGAAAATTAACATATGCTATAACAGGAGTTACAATAAAAGATTTATATCAGGACAAAGAAATTTGTTTTTCAGATACAACAAAAGTATATTTAAAAGAAATGTCAGATGAAGAGATAAGATGGTATGTAAAAAATGAAAGAGATCTTTTAAACAGAGGGGGATATGCTATACAAGGGAAAGCTTCAATTTTTCTAGATAAAGTAATAGGTGATTATAATACTTTATTTGGTATTTCACCAAGTAAAGTGTATGATGCACTTAAAAAGCTTGGATATAACATATCTGATTTTGAATTACAATAATTTTATAAAAAGATTATAATATAAAAATTATAATAAAAAAATAAAGGAGGAATAAAATTATGAAAAAAGATTTAGGAAAGAAACCAGCAATATTTCCAATGCCAGTATTAATGGTAGCAACATATAACGAAGATGGAACAGTTGATTGTATGAACGCGGCATGGGGAATGATGGCTGATATGGGAAAGGTAGCATTAAATTTAACAGAAACACATAAAACAGTAAAAAATATTAAAGAGAGAAAAGCTTTTACAGTAGCTATTGCAGATAGTAATCATGTTGTAGAATCAGATTATTTAGGAATAGTATCTGGTAATAATGTTAAAGATAAGTTTGAAAAGAGTGGATTAAGTACAATAAAATCAAATTTTGTTGATGCACCAATTATAGAAGAATATCCAATTACAATGGAATGTAAATTCCTAGAATATCAAGATGGTGAAAATGGTTGTGGAGTAATCGGAGAAATTATTAATGTTTCAGCAGACGAAAAAGTATTAGATGAAAATGGAAATATTGATGTAGAAAAAATACAAGCGATTATGTATGATCCATTTAATCAGGGATATTATGAAGTAGGGAAAAAAGTAGGGCAAGCTTTTATGGATGGAAACAAATTAAAATAATATATAATAAAAATTAAATAAATAAAAATATTAGGAGCAGGAATTATAATACTGCTCCTAATATTTTTATACCAATATTATCATTATAAATTTCATCAAATTTAGAAATAGGTAAAGGATTTTGACCAATACCAGCTTCAATAGTATATCCTGGACTATTATAATCCTGGATAAACCAATCCTTATATCCAGCAAAACTAGAATTAAAAGGAAATTGTTTTACAACAAATAATTATTTTGCTGAAGAATTAGGAGTACATCCTAAAACAGTTTCAAGTTGGATATCAAACTTAAGAGAGAAGAATTATATAAAAGTTGAAATGGTTAGAAAGGAAAATAAACAAATAATCCAAAGAATAATTTATATAAATGATGTTCCTTATCCGTTAAATAATGGATACCAGTATCAATCAAAAAATGGACAGGCTATCTATCAAAATATGGAAGATAATAATATAAGATTTAATAATAAAAATAATAAAGGTTATAGAAAAATTATTTATACTGAAAAACAAAAATTTTTTGGTATAAACGATTGATTTTATGATAAAATAATGATAAAATATTGATAATAATTATGAAGGAGAGTGTAAATTATGATTAATATAAGACCGGTGTCAGATTTAAGAAATAAATATCCAGAAATAGAGGATTTAGTTTTAAGGGAAGATGAAGCAGTATATCTAACAAAAAATGGATATGGTTCTATGGTAGTAATGAGTCTAGAAAAATATTCAAAATTAATGAGTGAATTAGAATACGAAGAATATGTTGAAAATGCCTTAGATGAAGCAGATAAAGAAGCTGAAGATCCAAATACTAAATATTATTCTCATGAAGAATTTAAACAAATGGCGAGGAGGATAATAGATGGCGAATAATAAACATACAATAAAGTATACAGCTACTTTTATTAAGCAGTTTGATAATATTTCAAAATATTTTATATATAAACTAAAAAATAAAATTGCAGCCGAAAACTTTTATAATGAAGTAATTACAGAAATAGAAAAAAGAAGCGAGAATCCTGAAGGTTTTGAAAAATACAGATCAAGTAGAAAAAGAAAAAATACATATTATAGAATTTATGTAAAAAACTATACGATATTTTATGTAGTAAAAAATAACACTATGGAAATAAGAAGAATCTTATATTCAAGAAGAAATTTTGATAATTTAATATAAAAGGTGAGTAAACTAGAGAAGAAATATTTTCATCATAATAAGAAGAAAAAAGATATAGAAGCAGTTATGATAAAACTGCTCCTAAAATTAATATACCAATATTATCATTATAAATTTCATTAAATTGAGAAATAGGTAAAGGGTTTTGACCTATACCAGCTTCAATGGTATATCCAGGCCTATTATAATCTTGTATAAACCAATCTTTATATCCTGCAAAACTAGAATTAAATGGTACATTTGCTAAAGTATATCCACTTGCATTTGCAAAACGGGTGCCTATTGCAAATCCTTGAGGAGGATTTATATTTTGGAAATTCCAATATATTTCTTGACCTTGAGTATGGTAAGAAATTACTAATCTAAAATTATGTGAAAGTGTAAAATTATAAATAGCTAAAGATTCTGGTTCTGTCAAAGGACCATATCCTACAAAATCTCTTGGGGCAGGCGAAGTGAAACCCTGAGAATATTTTATTCTTCTAGCTTGTTCCCATCCTGCAGGTAACTGAAGATTTAAATCCACACCATTAAAGTTTGCTTTCCAACCATTAGGAAAAGGAATATCAGGATATTTATCTGATATATTTTTAAAAGAACGAAAAATGCTACTATTCATATCATATGCACCAGTTACAAGGTTAACTCCATCTGGATTCACCATAGGCATAATATAAATAGATACTGTATTAAATAAATTTCTAATATTATAATTAAATAAATTAGAATTATTTGTATAAGTAGTACAATAGTCTTCAATAAACTTCATAAGTACTACACTAGTAATCCATTCATTTGCATGAAAAGAAGCAGAATAAAATACTTCTTTTTCACCACGACCTAGCCTAATAATAGGAAGTTGTTTTCCGAGTATACTAAATCCAATATTTTGAACTTGTAAAAATGGATATGTAATATTTAATTCATAAATATCAGATTTCATAATTTCATAAGTATAATTATTATTTGTTTGAACAATTGCCATAAAATCACCTAGTATACTTTATGAAAAAAATAAAAAAATGTGAATGTTTTAGAAAAGTATAAGTATATAGTTATAAAAATTGAAAATTAAAAGCATTGATAAAATATAAAATTTATAGTATAATAATAAATATATGGGGATGTAATGGTTTCGACATTACACTAGAAATATAAATAGCAAGTAGTGGATTCTCGTTGGCCACTATAAAAACGAGAAAATTAATATAAACGCTGATAAACAAGAATTAGCATTAGCTGCTTAAGAAAGTGGCTACGCTTTGCTTTAATATGCCTACGTATTTTAGTAAAGTGTCATAATTAGTGGGAAACGAAGCTGTTCTTGCTCCTAGAACAGTAGGTACTATAAAGAGCTATATTTTTATCTATCCTGTTTATCGGAGAGAGATTAATGAATAAAAAAGATAAACTAAACTTGTAGAGGTTTATATGGAAAGTGTTATGGACAGGAGTTCGACTCTCCTCATCTCCACCACAAATAAAATGCGGGTATAATTTAGTGGTAGAATGCAATGCTTCCGACCTTGTTGCGCGAGTTCGATTCTCGCTACCCGCTCCATAAAAATAAGAACTATTTTTGAAAAAGCTAGTGAAAATCCTATGGATTTCCACTAGCTTTATTACTTAAGATATCTTCTTGTATAAGATCATTTTGTATAGGTATAAGGGCCGATTTGAACAGTATTTTTACCTGTTTTTGATGCTTCTGTGTGTCCAATAAAAAAAGCAGGAATATTATAGCTGTCAGCTATGTCAATTATTTTTGAAGCATCAACTATGCTTTTGACAACAACTTCCATACCAATACCCATATTAAAGGTTTGGTACATGTAATAGTCGCTGATATCACGGATTCTTTGGATTTCCTTAAAAATAGCAGGAACTTCCAAAAGGGTTAATCCATCTTTTATATAGGTGATATTTTCACCAAAGTTAATGGATTTGGTTAATCCTCCGCCGGAACAGTGGATAATACCACTTACTTGAATATTGCCCTGCAAAATATCTCTTATAACAGGAAGATAAGTTCTTGTTGGAGACAAAATAGCCTCTGCTACTGTAAGATTAGAGCCTCCCAACATATCTGTTAAGTAGTAGTTTCCACAGAACAAATCTTTTTCAGCAATTGTACCATCCATAGTTTCCGTATATTTACGGTAATAAGGATTCAATAGAGTGTTGATAGCAAGTGTTAGGCCATTACTTCTGATACCAGAATTTTCTCTGGTTTCATAGGTACTTTGACCATATGAAGCAAGTCCAACAATGTATTCATCAGGACCAATATTGCTGCAGTCAATGATTCTGTCTTTTTGAATGACTGCACTCGCAGTAACATCTATTCCAACAGTTGTTGTATAGCTTCCCACGTCAGCGGTTTCTCCGCCAGCATTGTACAGGTTTATGCCCATCTCTTTCATTTTCTGGAAAAAGATAGAATATCCTTGAATAATTTTTGCCAAGGCTTCGTCAGTAACTCTGTTAGAGTTACGTGCGATATGGTTTGAAATATATATATCATTTGTGATACCTACACAAGCCATATCATCTGTATTCATGACGATAGCATCTTGGGCAAGAGTGGACAGAAAATCTGTACCTAAGCCTTCTTTCATAGCTAAATAAGCTACATTGCTTTTAGTACCGACGCCGTCCGAGTGAATAACCTGTACATAATTCTTTACAATTGAATCAGGTAAGCTCCGAGACATCGGAACAATTTGACAAAAAGCTCCAGGGAGAATGCTTTAGTTAAGTACACTAAAATCATTCTCCCCTTAAAATAAGCTATTTCAATATTAAGCCGTTTTTCTATTTAATATCTTATTAATTGTTATTTCAATATCTTTAATACTTACTGGAAAAGATATTATACCAACACCTCTATAATATATATCTATTTCTTGAACTTTCTTACCATTTACTTTTTCTTGCTGATGAATTACTATTTTTTCTATTAATTCATTTAGTATTTCTGCCGAAAGTTCAGTTATTTCAGTATATTTCTTTACATTAGATATAAATTGTGTAATATCAGTATCTTTCTTTTCAGTATTTTCAATATCTTTTGACAATTGTTGGGTTTTAAGTTTTAATTCTTGTTGTTCTTTATCATAATTATAAGATAAGTTTCTAAATCTATCATCTGTAATTTTTCCAGATACATTATCTTCGTAAATATGCATAAATAGGTTATCAATTTCAATTATTCTATTTTTAGCTTTTTCAAGTTCTTTTTTAATTTTAGATATTTTCTTTATTTCATCTTGTGTAGATTTTGCAAGTTGTTCTTTAATAAATAAATCTTCGTAATTTTTCATATATGAAATTACTTTTTGTATATTTTCTAATACAAGATTTTGTAATACTTCGTCTGTAATATAATGAGCAGTACATAGAGAAGTATCATGCTTATAACTTGAACATCTATAATGGTCTTTAGCTTTTAAATCTATTACAGGAGATTGAAAATACATTTTTTTACCACAATCATTACAAAATAGTAATCCAGAAAAAATACTTTTCTTTCCTGACCTAGTAGGCTTTTTTCTATTATCTCTTAATTGTTTAGCAATATTCCAAGTGTACTCATCAATAATTGGTTCATGAGTGTTTTTAAATACTTTTCTATCTTCTTTTGGAAGAATAACTTTTGTTTTATCTTTATAAGAGCGAGTAGTACATTTGAAATTTACTGTATCTCCAATATATTCTTGTCTATCTAATATGGCTGCTACTGTAACAGAGCACCATTTATATTGATAGTCTCGTGTATTTGCTTTTGATTTTCTTCCAATGCTTTCATAATACTCTAATGGAGTTAATATTTTTCTTTCTCTTAAAATTCTTGCAATTTCACAAGTTCCATGACCTTGAATAAATAAATTGAATATCTCTTTTACAACCTCTGCAGATGGTTCATCAACAACCCATTTTGTTTTATCATTTTCATCTTTTTTATAGCCATAAGGTACATTATGTGCTAGTGAAATGCCTGATTCTCCTTTATTTTTTAGAACTGCTCTAACTTTTTGACTTGTGTTTTTAGCGTGCATTTCATTAAACCAGTCTTGAATAGGTAGGAAGTCATTTAAACCTTTACTACTATCAATATTATCCATTATTGCAATATACCTAATATTAAGTCTTACAAAATCTTCTTCAAGAAGTTGTCCTACAACTAGTCTATTTCTTCCAAGCCTTGAATGGTCTTTTACAATAATTGTTCCAATTTTTCCACTTTCAGCAAGTTCCATCATTTCCATAAAAGCAGGTCTTGTAAAAGTTGTTCCAGAATATCCATCATCAACAAAGAACTTAATATTTTGAAAATTGTTTTCTTTTGCATATTTACTTAAAATTGATTTTTGATTTGTTATACTATTGCTTTCTCCTGCAAGTTCATCATCTCTTGATAAACGACAGTACAAAGCAGTTATTTTATCGCTTTCTAGCTGTTTCATTATTTTCTCCTTTCCCAGCTTGAAATACGATATAAAATATAGTTACTATTCTTAGTAGTGTTTATAATATACCATACTTCAAACTTAAATCCAATATAAAATAATTATTTTCTAAAAATTCTAAATAGATCTTGTAATATTGTGTATTCTGAATTTTTGTTAAAATAGGTATTTACTTTATAAACAGTACCTTTAATTTCTTTTTCAAAGTTCAAATTTGGCTCTATACATAAGTTTCTAAGATAATCTTTTAATTCATCTTCACTCATTTTGGAAAGCCTATTATATAGTTCAGTTTTTATATTTTCTAAATATTCATATTCTTTATCAGTTAATTCTAATTTATAAATAGTATTATTATCTTGCATCTTTATCAGCCCTCCTTTTTTTCTTATATTCAGGAGAGTTTTTAAGTTTCTGTCTTTCAAGTCTTGCTTTTTCTTTTTTCTCTTGTATCGCTTTTCGTTCAGCCTCAATTCTTTCTTGTTCTAATCGTTTTCTTTCTAATTCTTCTTCTTTTTCTTTATTAAATAAACCTTTAAATAAATCTGTAACTTTTTGTGGTGCAAGTTTTATAGCATGGAAGAAGTCTTTTGTTTTTTCTACTAAATCATCATATTTATCTTGTAATTTATTTAAAGCATTTCTTAAATTACTAATTCTAACATCTCGTTCATAAATTTCTTTATCTGCTACAATTCCTTTTTTAGCATAGTTAACTAAATTATCAAAATCTTTTTGTTCTAATTCAACTTTTTTAGAAAACTTCTTTTGTTTACCAAGAGAAGAGACATCTTCTAGCTTTTTATCATACTGCATAATATTTTCTAAATTAGTTTGCTTTTCATTAACTTTACTTGTAATCTTATCAAGATTTTCTTTTTCTTTCTTAATTTTATATTCTAAATCTGTTAAATGTTTTGTTGTACTTCCTTTAACTCCACGAATAAAACCTTTGTAACCACTATCAGACATATATTCAAAAAATCTATCTTGAAGTAGGCTATAAGATTTTATAAGTATTGCTTTTCCTTTTTCATTATATAGAGGATTTCCTTGTAAATCTGTTGCATGTTCTGATTTCCATTTCTTACTATGGCTTACTTGATTTATAATTTCTTTTGTAGTACCTATTAAAGCTTTATCTTTACATCTTTTAGTCCATTTAATTTCTTTTTCTACAACAGGTATTGCTATAACATGTAAATGATAATGATATATAGGCTTTTTATATTCTTCTGTTAAAGCAGTATTTAATTCATCTGCATGCATAACTGCAGATAATATATTTTCAGCACCCATTTCTTTTTCAGCAAAGTTAAAGGCTTTCTCATAAAATTCTTTTGCAAATTCATAACCACCATTTTGTTCAAAGTAGTCTGAATTAATATCAAATATAATCGCATCAAATACTTTAGCATTATCTTTTAATCCACGAAGTGATAAATAACCATTTTCAATCATCTCTTTTAATCTTTGGTTATAAGTTTTTTTTACATCTTTTGTAATACACATTGTTTGGTGTTTGAGTTAGGTCAACATTCATATTAGAGTAAGATTTATTTTTTCTTTCATTATGTCTTTCTGCTTTTTGAATACTTACTCTAGTATAAGTTTGAACTCTAGCTACTGAATAGTTTGTTTTATCCATTTATACATCCTTCCTTGCAGGTAGCAAAGAGGCTATTCCAAAATAGCTGTTACATGACTTTCTTGCGAAAGTATGTAACCCACTATGACACTTTCAAATTTCATTTGTAAAGATGTCAGTGGGCTCCTAGCGGAGAGCTCATAAATTATCTAATCCTGCGATAGATAATTTATGTTTGGCTTCGCCAAATCAAAATAACATTTTCACATTTCTGTTCAAATATTATTTTGACTACTGAAAAATTTTTAGCATACCTGCATAAAATTTTTTCAGTATCTCTTTTGCTATGTGTAAAAGGCATAACAAAAGAGACCATCGAAATGACAAATAAAACTAGATAGAAAAACTAATCTAATTTATTTATCACATATCCGACTGGTCTCTTGTTAATTTTCTGCTAGATTCCAAACACTCGTTACTATATATCTAACTTTAATAAATTACTTTTGGTACCACTATGGACGGATTCAACCCTACTATTTTAAAACTAGTTATAGATATAAACTATAAAAGCTTTATTTCAAGTAACCCATTTATGTGTGTCATTCTTATTCAATTTTTCAGTGTATTATTAAATCCATCTATTATATATCATCTTTTTATGTAAATGTCAACAAATTTTAAGATTTTATTGTAAAATTCTAACATTTTTGATATAATTTTCTTGTGCAAATAAATTTCAGAAAGTAGGTAGTAATAATGAAAATAGGAATAGATTTAGATGGAGTGGTAATAGACAGTGTAAGATTATTTAACGTTTATGAAGAAATATATGATATAGATGTCTTAAATGGTAACAATTTAATAAATAAACAACAAGTAGATTTTCAAGATAAATATAATTGGACGGAGAAACAAAAGAAAGTATTTATAGAAAAATATTTTTTAAAGGTAGCAAAAGAAAATAAATTAATGCCTGGATTTAAGGAAGTATATAATCTATTAAAACAAGAAGGTCATCAATTTATAGTAATAACTGCAAGGGGAAATCCTGTTAAAGAATTAAAAGATGAGTCATTAAAATTATTCAAAGAAAACAATATAGAATTTGATAAATATTATTGGGGTGTAACTGATAAATCTGAAATTTGTAAGAAAGAAAATATAGAATTAATGATTGAAGATAATTATAACTGGATAAAAAAACTAGTAGAAGATAAACTTAAAATTTTATACTTTAGAGATGTAAACATGACTAAAGTTAAAGAAAGTGAATATCTAACAGAAGTCAATAACTGGGGAGACATATATAGATATTTTAATAAAATCAAAAACAAGTAAAAAAATTTGAAAATGGAGTTGGAAAATGAAAATAGGGATTGATATAGATGATACAACATTTTTAACAGTAAAATCAATGTTAAAATATGCAGATATTTTTGAGGAAGAAATATCTGGAGTGCCAAGTAATAGAGACAGTTTTGGTTTAATAAAGAATAGATATTATTTAAAAGCATTATATGGCTGGGATGATGAAACAAAATTTGCATTTTTTAATAAATACTATAAGAATGTATT
>Ga0326514_10000710_pt1 | contig 22167 bp, 17 predicted proteins | sample 3_2548_0518_D_FD_203653 | JGI IMG/M metagenome (GOLD analysis project Ga0326514, IMG submission 203653) | Bovine rumen microbial communities from UC Davis, California, United States - 3_2548_0518 | ecosystem: Host-associated > Mammals > Digestive system > Stomach > Rumen | place: USA... | reverse complement strand
TCTTCAACAGTCTCGGTCCTCGAGACCAGAATGCTGCTTCCGTCAGCTGATGTGATGGTTCTTTGGATCATTTCTCCATCAGAGTCATAAATATCCTCGTAGATCTTATCCACCTCATTGTTATCGTCGTAATCGGTTTCGATCTCTTTTACAAGTATCCCTTCGTCATCGTATTCATATTCAACAGTATATGTGCTCGAAAATGACTCTTTGCGGATAGGTAATCCGGCTTCATTATATTCAGTAACTACTTCGACCTCGCCGGTATAGCCATAGGTGGTCTCTTTTCTGAGGACACCTTTCTTATCGTACTCTCTCAAATACTCGGCATTATCTCTGAAGTCGGTCTTCTTCTCGGTGAAGCTTCCTGACGGATCATACTTGCGCTCTATTGTTGTATTCAGTTCGCCGTTATAGTATTCGCATTCTTTCACCGGATTACCGTTCTTGTCATACTTATACAAATACTCACTGAAGCTCATCAGGCCGCCGTCAGCATAATAAGTGCATGTTCCCGCATAAAGTCTTGTCTTCTCATTGGAGCACGCAGAAATACTCAGCATAAGAACGACCGATAACAACACACAAGACAACTTCTTCATACATACTCCTCTGATGAATCTCTGTTTGTTTTTTTAGGCATATATCTTACATACAATTAAGAAGAGTTATTTGTTGCATTCTCATTCGTATCTTCAGACTCCGGTTAACGGAACAACATTTTCACAGATAATCAACGCACGAATATCAAAGTGTTGTTTAAGCATCAGAAAAGTCCTGAATTACTGATTGTCCGGGCTTTTTCCTCATGACACACTTTGCTCATCAACTAAAAATTAAATGCCAAATCAAGGAGGGCAGACAAAATGAAGAAGACAATCGCAATAGCAGTAATCACAGCAGTCACAACAGCAGCTATCGCAGTAGGATGCTTCGCAGGATGCGCTAAGAAAAATGACAACAAGCAGACAGCATCAGCTTATCTCGATCAGGACGGCAACACAATCGAGACTACAGTAGATCTTTCAGACGGCTATTCCTGTGATTTCGTCAGAGGAGCAGTTTACCTTTACGATCAAGAGAACAAAGAAGACGTTGAAGCAGTTGCCCTTGGAATCACACTCGAAGAAGAAATTTACGGCGATTACCTCAAGGCAGCTGAAAAAGATACAAACAAAAGAGAGTTTAACGGCGGCTTGATGTTCCAGGAAGACAATACAATGATTTATATCACCAAGGTAAGCACAGATTCTTACTTCGGTGTCTTCGCCGAGAATGCAACATCCGCTCAGATGGAGAAGTACGTTTCCCGCTTCACAGTAGCACCTGAGTTTTGATAACAAGCTAACTATCCTAACTTAATAACCCCTGTCTGCAGCGTCACACCCGTGGCGCTGCTGATCGTTGATTGGAAACACGGGTGCCTATAAATCCGGTTCCCCAGATTACGGATACAACCATAAGGATCAGATTCATGGAGTATAGGCCAAGTAAAAAGGAAGTCATTGCAGGCAGCAATGCACCTGCAACCGGAAAACCTGCAAAGAACGAATAAAGATCCCTTCTCTTTCTTTTACTGCAGACGCAAACGATTCCACGTATTAAATACAGATTCATCAAAACAAGTGCAGTAACCCAGATTGCGATCTTCCAGTCAAAATATATTCCTTCTTCAAGCAACCTGATATAAGGATCTGAAGACTTAAATACCAGCAGGACTGCTATCACCGCAACCTGACCAAACTGAGCCATGACTGACAGCACTTTATTTCCGGTATTAATCTTATATCCTTCTTCCCTGCTCTTTTTCTCCCACAAGAGTTTGGGAATGATAAACATTACGAGACAAAGCATTCCCGTAATGGATAAACCTAATTTGTAGGGTTCATTCTCACCAAATAACAGTGAACTTATTCTGACTGTACTGATACTATCTCCATAGTGTTCTTTAAGCCTTCCATACAAATACATCGGCATATCAGTCCTTGTATGATCGCAACCGTAAATGCCCATCACCTTGCCGCCGACAGAGTCATAAGCATCTATGAAGTTTTCGACCATATAGTTTTCTCTAAGCAAAGAAAGCCCTTCATAATAAGTCTCATCCGTATAGAATTCTATCCCCTGCTTTATACACTCAGCAGCCTTCACATATTCAGGCGAATCTTTCAAACCGTTCTCTTCAAGATAAGAAAGATAACTTAATCCCGTCGTGTCAAACTCATGTCCAACATCAGTCCCATGGAAAACCGTTTCCGGACAGTTCTTCTTTATATCCTGAAAAAACTGATAATAGTATTCGTTTCCGGCCGGACTTCCCTCAAGATCGTAAAACACCTGATCAATGATAATGTCGTCAGATTCATGCATCCAGACATTTAAAAACTCTGCAGTATAATAAGGCAATTCTATAAAAAGATCCCTGTATCCTTCATCATAATAATTCACCCAGAGATCATACTCGGCAGCGTAATAAGACTGAACTCCGTGATACTCACCATAAAGCATGATCTGAGTATCATCTGTAGGGTAAGAATCAACGGCACGATCCTTATATGAAAGAAACATCGCAGTTGCAATTACCGATATGAGAATCGTAAATACAATTATCGAAGATATTCTTATTTTCATTTACACCTCAATCTTTATCATGTCAATTTCTCAGAGAACTCAGCTGAATCCATATGTGTTTTGGAGTTACTAATCGTAACTATATGTTCCATCTGCATTGACCTTAAAGTATGCATAATAGATATTGTTTCTGTTCCCAAGATCACCCACGGAAAGACGGTAATCACCGGGTTCTAATGCTCCGAAGAAATGCATATCGCAAGTAAAATTCATGCTCTGACCGGGAGCAAGTTCATGACCAAGATCATGTACCACATAAGGCTCTGTATAAGGCACGTAATACCAGATATCACCTCTCTTAACTTCAAGTCTATAGTACTCGTCAAAATACCAGGTCTCATCGTCCATGTTAGTAAACTCAACAACTCCGTTATCGATTGCTTTTACTTTTATCAGATAAGAACCTTCTGTTTCATCAACCACTGGAATATATGAAGTTTCTTCCGTTGCCCTGAAGATCATCTTGTTGTCTTTACTTCCATCATAATAAACAGTCAGCTTATTGCCGGAGCTAAATGCATCAATGTATTTCTCGGAATCTGTAAAATCCAAAAGATAAGAGTAATTTACATTCCCGACCAATCTGCCATAACGGATAATCCCGTTATAGTAAAGGAAGACATGATTATTCTTATCACAAATAAAAACTGGTATCTGATCTTCACTGAAATCCTCTGCTGTCAGTTTAGTGCCATTGGCCTCCATCGACTCAAACTTCCAGTTAGAATCATTAATCCATACAGTTTTCTTAAAACAGGAGGAAAATGACAGCATCATGGCAGCAACCAAAAACACCGCTAATGATCTCGCCACAATTGTTTTCATATATCTTCCTCGTAATGATTTGTTTGAAAAACTAACGATCAAAGGCAATTCTCGTGAATAAGATAATTATATCATCTCGAAAAGCTCTATCAGTGCGCCTGCCTGGAACATGGTTGAAAGATCATCGGACGGTGCATCCCACGAAGCATTAGATATTACTATCAGTTTCTCTTCTCCGGGAACATCGGCCTTCAATATTGCCTCAGCAGTGAACAGCAGTTCTCCTGTAGCAATATGGTAGTCACTTGATACGATTGCAAGATATCTGACAGACGGATAGTCAGATACGAGTATGTCGTATGTATATATTGCATTCTGAGCCGTGGTAAGTGAATTATCCTCAACAATAATACGTTCCTTTGCTATGCCATGATATTCAAGCCAGTTGGCCATCTCACCCGCTTCCGTTGCAGAATCGTTATTGTAAGCTGTGCCGCCTCCTGTACATACGATATATGCATTCGGGTACTTCTCGGCACTTCTTAGTGCAACAGTCAGACGGTTAATCAGTTCATCTCTCATGGATCCGTCCGGATTAAGCTGAAATCCAAGAACAACAATGCACAGCTCATCCGTATCCGGTAAGCCATCAGGCAGAACATCATAGTTAAGATTCTCACCCAGTTCAGGAGAACGCCACAGATCCATTATCGTCTTCCACTTAATTCCGGCACTCTCGTCTTCTGCCGTAAGGTCCATTAACAGAGAATCGATTCTCTCATTTGCCTCAGATCCGTTATAACCGTAGTCCATGACGATCTCTTCAACGATGCTTTGTACTACTTCAGGATCTGCCACATGGCTTTCAGTGATCTCTGTCGTTTCATTAGTTTGCGGGATCTCTGTACTCTCAATAATTGTGGTCTGTTCTTTTACTACAGTTGCTTCTGTGTTAACAGTAACCATAGTAGCTTCAGTATACTCAGTATCCGCTGTTTTTCTTTTGCATCCAGGCAGTGAAAATGCCATGATCAAGACAAGCAAAAGAGAAACAGCACGAATTGCTTTTTTCATAATCTCATTCAAACTCTTAATTAGACCCAGCTTCGTCATCGCCTCACCATAAGCTCTTTCATGATCTTATAATATTGCTCATGTATTATATCAGTATTCATATCGCCGCGGAGAAAAGTTACTCCATCTTCGGAAGTGCCGTTAGTTGCTTTTTTATTCATTTTTTGCATGCGCGAATAGTGTTCCAGCACTCCGACTAATTCACGGAATTTAATGAAGTATTCTTTATCTTCATCAGATGCTCTCGTGATAACTTCTTCGACCATAACTCTTGCAGCTTTATATCTTATTCGAGCATACGAACTAACGGCATCATTCAATTTAATGTCACGTACGTTTCTCCACCTCCCCGCACAGAGGACCCTTCCGCGGAGAGCCGTGAAATTCTGGGGATCGAGCATAAGTTCCATGACAAACAGTTCGTCGGCTTCTTTGAAATCTTTCTGCGAGAGACAGTGCATTGCGCTTTTAAGTGAATCCGCATCAGACAATAATACACTGCTATATGCAACTCCGCACGAATGGCACTCATAAAGTCTTCTTTCCCTGTCAAGCGAAAGATGGCCGCCGCACTTATTACACACCAGCTGTTTTTCTTCTTCGGTGGTCGCTAACTCTTGTAAGATCTTAATGTCCGGCTTCTCCCTCTTCCTGTCATCAGGCACCATTTTCTGCAATTCAGCATAATCTTTTTCATAAGCTGTTTCAATTTCAGACAGCCTTGTTGACAGAGTTCCTATCGTGCCCTGGTTTTCTCTCATCTTTATCCTGTGAGGAGCCTTCGCTTTGTCTTCCAAATGATTGGCAAGAGCAATAAATCCCAGTATCAGCAGCACTATGCCAAGAGCAACGAAAAAAGCGAACCTGCCTAATGCTACAAGCACGCCGATAACTATACCGGTTCCTATTACGGCTAACGCAAGCATTCCGGCATTCTTCCAATCTTCAAGAGTTGTGTCCTCACCGGCAAAAGGCAGCATGATTATCATGCCTATCGCAAGGAGTATCGATCCGATTACATGCTTGGTTTTCTCAACATCATTGTCAATCTTAACGATCTGTTTGAATTCAGCATTCGAATCCGTCGACAGATTATCCCTCTCATCCTTGAGCTTAACGTACTCTTTGGCAAGTTCCATCATCTCATCAAGTTTTCTGAAATATTCCTTATCTTCCTCTCTTGCACTCTCAAGAACGTTATTCAATGTTAAACGGACTTTAGTGAATTGGCAGCCTCTAAGCTTTTCGGGGCTCGTAAGATTTTTAAGGGAAATAATGCCGCCCTCACAAAGCACAAGTCCACGGAGTGCCAGGAATTCCTGCGGATCATGTTCGAGTATCTCTTCAAATCTTGTCTTGGCTTCCTTGAAATCCATTCTCCGCAGACAGTTATCCGCCTGTTTAAGCAGATCCTTGCGATAGAAATAATAGTAGTCGAAATCAGCTCCGCAGAAAGGACAGTCAAAAATCTTATGCCCCTGTTCCACATTCAGAACGGCACCGCAATTTGAACAGTTATAACTCACAAGTTTAGCCATAGATCGTTTCCCCAAAAACAATCAAAACCATATGAACTTATAGTCACGTCCCGGAGATTATAAATCTTCCCCTAATTTTTTAAATTATATCATGTGAGGGAAGGTTTTTATCAGGCTGAAATCCTCATTGAATCTCGCAATGATGACCTTGTCACCCTCTTGGGGCTCTGTATCAGGCTTTAAACTTTCAAGGTAGCCAAACCGGTAACCATTCACGCCTTTAACTGCATAATCCAAATCATATTTGCCGGCGATCTCGCCTGAATAGAATTCAACATCATCTTTCCCGATCGTGATCAAAGTTGAAATGAGATTATAAACTGCATATACAGGAAAGAATAACGCTGGTATCAGAGGTGAAAAGATTCTGATATTATGCACCCGTCCCAAGAACATATACAAAAGAAAGGCGGCGGCGGCTCCCACCAATAATGCTACCGGGATTATGATGAGTGCCGTTTTGAGATGATGCCATATGAGTTTCTTTTTCATATCTTCCGGCACCGTTACACTTGTAAGGAACTGATCGCTGACAGCTTTATCTACTGAGCTTCTTACACCTTTCCCTGATACTACCTGCTTTGAGGATTTGTCCGGTGCCATGGAACTCTTTTCCATATCGAGGAGCTTAACATCCGGATTGTGTGTCAAGCAGAGTTCGTGTACCGCTTTTACGGCGTAGCATGCATCTGTCTCGCTTCGTGATATGGCGACACTCTTTCCCTTGTTTGTCCTGACGATGATCTTATATGTGTAATATTCGCGGTAGCGGGTGCTGTACCTCGGTCCGATACGTTCGGTATGCCATGTCTGCTTCACCTGCAAAGATGCTATATCTTCATATGCGACTGCGGTTACTCCTGCAGATACTCCGATCAGCATATCCGGTGCAAGAATAATGTCACCGTAATCCAAAAGTTTGGATTCTTTTAAATTTGCCTGTTCATCCACCTGCGCTCTGGTAAATCTCTTATCTCCGCACGCCGGAAAATAACTTTTGATCACGTCTATGTCTCTGCCGCAATAAGACCACACTAATGCAAGCACGAAAACAGGAGCACCGAATGCCAAAGGCAGTACATAAGTCAGTTCATCTTTTCCCATTATCATGTTGATGATGCCGGTCGCAAGCAACACTGCCGATACAAGCAGAGCAACAAAGTCGAAGATCAGCGTCATGCCGTTATCATTAACATAACTGTTAAGAACCACATTGGAATACCAGTTGCGTTTCGGTGGTATCTTAACTCCGTTAAAGTAGGCTTCTATCACCTTAAGGAGTTTTTCTTCAGTACCGTGATACCTAAGTCCGTGCTCTCTGCAGATGCTGACAAGATCATTCCAGGTCCACTTGTATTTCTTAAATTCAGCGTATGTCTTTATGCTGTCAAATTCCGGTCTTTTCATTACTTGGCAATCTTATGGTTAATGAATAATTATATTACCACTGATCGATCCTTTCAGCCTAAGCTGTATTTCTCCTTTACACGCTCATCAGGTTCATATCCTGACAGATAATCATCGGTCAGGGAAATAAGCTGATCGTAAGTTACCGGATAAACGGTGTAGTGACCTGTGTAATTATTCGGATCACTGAATGTAAGATCCAATACGACTATGGCACCGCTCTGTTTTTCGATGCCTGACAAAATACAATTGCGGATACTGTAGATATTCTTGAAATTACTGTCATATACATCCATGTTGATTGAGCTGATGTAGTAGTATCCGCTCTGCTTGTCATAATAGAACGTGTTCACGTAGCCTTCCATTGAATAGATCGTCTTGATCTGTTCGCCCGTGGAAGCATCAAAAATAAACACGGTACCTTCATATAACTGGATAAGTCCGAGTTCGGCATTATGGCACATAACAACTCTTTTTATCCTGTTCTTTTCGAATCCGGTCTCATTCTGCATTATTAGATCCACAAAAGAGAAAATTTTAGGATCCTTACATGCCAAATCGATGTCATAGTTATATATCGGCAGTTCTTCATAATCACCTGAGAAAACCGTCATATAATCTGACTGCCTGAATGTGTATGTATAGATGTGGTTATCACCTGTTTGAGCTGCATAGAGTTTCCCGTCTCTGTATTCCTGCATCCATGATGAATATTCATCACTAAGGCCTGTATCATAGCATGTATATCTGCCGTCCCTGATCTTATACATCGAGTCAAAATCATCCAGCAATATAACTTCATCAGAGAAAACAAACGCCCTGATATAGCCGCTGGCTTCAAATTGATCTACATCATTAAGATCTTTATCCAGTATTGATACAGATCCGTCGGTTACAGTGACAACGTAATCATTCAGGACAACTAATCTATAACTGTCATTGACGTACCTGCTTTTTACCGTTCCACTGTTAATATCCATGATCCAGAGAGAATAATCAAATTCCTCGATATGCTGATCATCATCAAAATTCTCGATTTCCTTCCAGACAATGTTCTTTCCATCTGTTGCAATATCAAAGCATACGGTATTGGCAATAAAAAGCTTGCTGGAACTGCCGTTCAACATATCAATCACAAATGCATTGGTTACACGGTTATCATAATCAGTAATAAAGACCCAGCATTCGTCAGATCCGGGAATAAAATTCACCGCAATCTCAAGCCTGGATTCATCAGAGAACCCCTCGGAAGAATAGTTGAGATTCCATACCTGCTCACTGCCCTTATACAGCACGAAAGACTCACCATTCCTCGTGGCATATCCTTCTCCGTTAATGTTTGAATATAAAAATGCCTTGCTCACTCCAAGATCTGTCTCGGTTCCTGATTCAAAATCGAAATAAAAATAATTATCGTCCGCTCTTTTGAAAACAAAACCTTTTTCCCCGTCAAAAGTGAAGTAGGAAAAGTCATCTTCTTCAAAACTGAATACAGTTGCACCGGTATTCATGTCAACAACATATCTGACAAAGTCAGTATCCTTGACTGAAGCATATCCTCCGTTTGGAGATATGATCATTTCATCAAGTACCGAACACGGAAGCAAGACATCGTTATCACAACCGAACGTGTTCGGAAGATCATAGATACCAAGTGCATTGACAAGAGCTTTTGTCGCAAGCTCACTGTAGTTATCGGTCTCTTCATCCGGAAGCGCAAGTCTTGCGGCATATACGGCATCTTTTCTCTTTCCGTCACGCAGCAGATTATCAGATGTTGCGGCAAGCGTATCCGCATACTTGAGACTTATGATCTCGTTCTGCATCGCTATCTCTTCGTTCTGCTTCAATATATCCCTGTTCTGTCCGGCGATCTTGATAAGGAAACCTACGCAGAGTGCCAAGAATGCAACCAGTACACCGAAAGCAATGAGCACGCGGGTTCTTGTGCGCTTATACTGCTCCTGTCTGCGTCTCTGCTGCAGGTCATCGAACCTTACGCCTAAGATTGCTGCAGCAATTCGGATTACGGCTTTATCTATCTTGGGATTTCTTTCTTTTGAGTCCTCTCCTCTGCAGTCAGCCGCGAGCGGCTCCCTTTGAACTTTTGTCCAGAATGGTCTTCCGTCTGGTCCGATCTTGTAAAGATCTTCATAGATTATCTCGGGAGGGAATGTCTCCATGGGCTCGCCATCTGCAAGCACAAGCAGGACATGCTTTCTGTCATGGAACCTCAAAAACGTATCTATCTCTTTACGGCACCATGGGGATTTAAGATACTCGGGAGAACAGACCGCAATAAGATAATCTGAATTTACGATTGCTTCTTCTATAGCCTTGGTCAGATCATCAGATACGGCAAACTCGGTCTCATCGCGGAAGATGCGGCTGAACCTGTTCCTGCCCACCTTTTTAGCTATATCTTTAGGAAAGCGGAAGCTTTCCAGTTTCTTCTGTAGCCTTGATGCTATCTCATTGTCAGGCTCACAATGCCTGTAACTTATGAATGCATCATACTTCCCTGTTTTCGCCATACCCTTTCCATTCCTCTTTTAAGATCGAGAATACTCTTCTTCCTTCAAAGTGATCTTTGCGCCAGAAGAAATCACGGAATACACCTTCATAAGTCAGTCCGCACTTTTCAATAACTCTCCGTGATGCTTCGTTTTCTGTCCTGCAATCTATCTCGATCCTGTGTAAGTTCAGCTTTTCGAATCCAAATGCAATGACTGCTTTTGTAATCTCAGTAGCATATCCTTTTCCCTGGAAACCAGGACCGATAACATACTCTATCTCGCCGTGCTGATTATCTGTATCAAAAGAGAAATATGCGATCTGTCCGATGCATTCTCCTGATGCTTTCTCGATGACCGCCCAACGGTAATAATCATCTCTGGAATAAGAAGCGATATACTTCGTATCGAATAATTCACGTACGGCTTCAGGAGTTGAATAGCATGGTTCACCGTAATCCGACTGCGTCTTTTCATCAGCTATCCAATTGCGGATCATGGAATCTATATCCGAATACTCAAAACGTCTGAGTATCAAACGTTCAGTTTCAATTGTCTGTGTTCCTATATTTGTAACCATAAACTTCATCCGTTAATCATTTAGTTTTCCAAACCGTTAATCCAGACTGTCATATAATCCCAGCATGCCTTCGTGAGCCACATCAATATAATAATCAAGCAAGGGATAGAGCCAGTCTTTCAGATCAGAAAAAGTGAAGCCGAGTGACTCAGCCTTTTCAGTATTGATGCTGTATTCGGTTTCACCGTTATAAGGAGCCGGATCGCCATCGTCGTTGATGACAGCGCTCATACCTGTTTCCTTTTCGAGATAATCAAGGACTTCTCTTATGGAGGCCGTACCTTTTGAACTTCCGTTAACAGCACCTTTGAAATCCTTATCAACCAGGAAAGACAGGAACTTGCCGGCTTCATCTGACCTGATGAATGACATTTGCGAATCAACATTATCGATCTTCATCGGGAGCTGTTTTAAGACATGTTCAACGTAGAAATATAGCCTTCTTGTGTAATCGTCTTTGCCGGTTACGAACGGGTATCTTACGGTGATCCAATTCTTTTCAGGATACTTTTGCCACAGAGCATATTCGGCCTGTCTCTTTATCACATCGTAAGGAAAGTCTTTCCTGTCACACCAGATAAGTTCACCATCCGTACCATCAAAATCTTCTTCAACGGTATTGATGTGTTTGGGATCATAAACTGCCGTACTCGACATATAAATATACTTATCGCAGTCGGCCGAATCCAGGAGCTTACGGATATCATTTGAACAATAAGCAATCTTATCTATGATCACGTCGTAATGTGTGCCTGCAATCACAGCTTTGATGCTGTCCTCATCCGTTCTCTCAAAACGTATCCTGGAAACCGAATCACCGAAATCGTCAGGTGTATTGCCTCTTGTAGCTATAGTGACATCATGGCCCTTTTCAATAAGATCATTGACCATATGGATTCCGAAAAATCTCGTGCCGCCCAAAACCAATATCTTCATATGCATTCCCTGTGAACAATTACTCTTCCGGTTCTGACTGAGCAGGTTCGGCAGCAGGAGCAGGTTCAGCTTCGGGAGCCTGTACCTGCTGACCGGGAACAGGGATAACCGTATTCTCATATTCTTCGCAAGGCATAGGCTTTGCGTAGTAGTAACCCTGGATCATGTCGCAGCCTTCCTGGGCAAGGAAATCCACAGTTGACTTATCTTCGACACCTTCTGCAACGGTCTTCATGTTAAGCGATTTCGCAAGAGCGAGAGCTTCGGAAACTACGATCCTGGTGCGGGGATTATCTTCACTGCCGCGGAAGAATCCGGCATCAAGCTTAAGGATGTCGAGAGGCATATCCTTCAAGGAGTTAAGAGACGAATAACCTGTGCCGAAGTCATCCATGGAGACAAGGAATCCGTAGTATTTAAGACGGTTGATCGTAGTTATCATGGCATTCTCGTCATCGAAGAAGGCACTCTCGGTAAGCTCTATCTCAATGAGTGAGCGGGGGCATCCTTCCCTGTCGACCAGATTGCAGATGTATTCGGCAAGATTCTCCGTACCGAAATGAGCTCTGGAAACGTTGCAGGAAATAGGGACGCACTTGCGGCCTTCATGGAGCCACCTGGCCTGGTTGCGCGCAACGTGTGTCAACATATAGTCATCTATATGAGTGATGAAGCCGTTATCTTCGAAGATCGGAATAAACTTGTAAGGAGGCACAAGCCCCATGTCCGGTGTCTGCCATCTGATAAGCGCTTCGGTACCCATGTGTTCGTTGGTACGGGGATCGTACTTTGGCTGATAGTAAACGAGAAATTCTTCATTATTGACAGCAGCCTGCTGACGGTTCGTAACGGTGTCGATCCACTTTTCTTCATCAACGAGATTGCTGTCGAAAAATGCGATTCCGGAGTCAGCAACTTCTGAAAGTGAAAGGCTGGCCGCACATGCATTGTTGTACAGGAGATCGATATCCGGAATATAATGTTTTTGGTTGAGGGCGACCTTTTCCTGCGCAGGTATTACGAGATACACGCCTGCTTTGAAAGCCAGCCTGTGTCCGCAGGGAATTGCTTCGAGAGTGCTGATGATATCCTGAAGTCTTGCTCTTGCATCATCTTCATCCTTTACTTCTAGAAGGAGCGGGAGAGCGGATGCCGTGCTGTGAGCGATAAGCTCACCCTTCTTGAGTTTTCCGAAAATGACAAGAACTACCTGACGAAGGAGCGCTTCTGCCTCTTTTACGGAATGACAGAGCACGAAGTTTCTGTATCTGACGAACACAAGATCGACGACTGCATATGTCTTATGAGCATTCTTTCTCTTGCAGAGGATATCCTGTGTTGTCACAGCATACCAAAGCCAATTGTGACCTTTGATGATATTGTCTCTGTAAAGCCATCGTCTGAGTTTACTGTTCGCGGAAAGATTCATGATGACGCTGACTATCATGAGGATAAATACGAAGAAAGCTATTATCACTGCAATGATAATGCCGGCTGCAAGATATGTGTAATCTTTCACTTTAACTGTGAGTATGGATTTGACCATGAGGATCTGTGAAGACTCACTCATCGGTGCTGCAATCCAATACGGGAACGAGAACACTGCATCGCTGGAACTGCCAAACAGAACGCCCGGATTGTTGCGCGCCATATCATATACTTCAGAAAAAGCATCTATCTTGGTGTTGTAGTCATCAAGAAGGAAAGTGGAATTGCTCCCTGCATCCAAAACGATCTTATGGATGTCATCATCTACTCCTGCCTCGTCCAGGATATCTTTCAGATCGCCTGAATAAAACTCGCCTTTTTTGTCATTATAGCCGCTGACCGATATAGAACCTGAATGTTCTACCACTTCGCCGTAAAGATCGATTATGCAATAGTTATGGCCATCACTTGATAAAGCATTGAGTGCTTCTTCGCGTTCAGCTTCAGTACCATGATCAATTATATCTGCCAAATTGCGGACATAAGTAGTATCAGCTTCGGAACGGAAGTCCCTTACGTATCCTGCAAGAATATTCAAGACAGCGAATATCATTGCGATAATGCCCAGGAAAACGACCGTGCGCCACAAGATAGGCCACAACGCATGGGACTTTGGAATCTTATACTTACCCTTGTTGCTCATTTTATCTATCCCTCCCAATATATTATAAGAGTGATTCTATATATGTGAAGAGCTATTCCTTTACTTTATCTTCAGAATCAAACGGTCTCATCAGGGTAAGTCCAGAACCCGCCTTTGTGGAAATTCTCATTTCCGAGTGGAGTTGCGGTCAGCTTAAACATTACACAACCGTCAGGACAGACAATTGTCTTTGTATATTTGCCGTCTCCGCCCAGGTTTTCGAGATCTCCGCCGCTTCTTATGGCCTCCATCAGAGGATAGAGCATCATCATTGTCTTTGAGCAGATACCGTAACCGTCCTGATTTACGGGGCAGCCGTATGTGCAGGTATATTTATCACCGACTTCTTCCCCATTGCGGCAATAATGTTCTGTTGTTTCACTATGAAGCAGTTTAGTAACTTCTACCGTGAATTCATATTCTTCGTCATACCATTTCTTCATAAATATATCCTCCCATTCAACCGGCCCGTCGGTTGATATATGCCGCCGTGACTCTTCCCTCATCGTTGATATCAAACCTGGATATGGATCCGGATCTTCCGGAAAATCTTGCTTTCCTCAGGTCTTCAAAATCAAATCCCATGAGCATTGCCTGCAAAAATCCCAAAAGGCACCCGTGAGATACGATAAGGATCTTCTCGTCCGGACTTGCAATTATCTCGTCGTAAAATGGCTTAACCCTGTTCCACAGATCACGGTCTGATTCAGCATCAGGGAAAGGTCTGTAATCAGGATCGTATCCGCTTCCCGGTTTCTTATGTTCATTGTACCAATCCCATGGTTTCCCATTGCCTTCGCCTGCATTAACTTCTCTTATCGCTTCAGACATTATGGGTGTCAGATGAAGGGTTTTGTTTATCTCTTCCGCTGTCTGGGCAGCGCGCGCGAGGTCAGAGCAGTACATGACAAAGCCTTCACCGCAGCCTTCGTTCTGAAGCCACTTACCTGCCTCATATGCTTGTTTTCTGCCGTTTTCAGTTAAGTTCCAGTTACCCCATGCACCGGCGTGACCGTTGAGGTGATGTTCAGATTCTGTGTGCTGGACTGTGATGATAATTTTCTTGCTCATTTCCTGTTTTCCTTATATTGATTAGTTCAGGACTTTATATCTCAGTCTGATATATGAATTCTCCAACTGTTTGCACTCCACAAGTTGAAGTGCTCCCAGCTTACTCAATTCAGATTCTTCACTGAGTGATTCTCCGTCTATGAGAGTAGCCGTATTCTTTCCTCCGATGAGCACCGGAGCCATGACTATGTCTATGTAGTCGAAAAGTTTTTCGCGCAGGAACATGCTATTCAGAGTTCCGCCTGACTGGATCGTAATTCGCTCACAGCCGAAGTCAGCCTTAAGAGTCTTGAGCATGTCCGCAAGTGATAATTCATGCTGAAAGATTATGTGAAGATTATCAGCCTTGATGCCGAAAGCGGGATGATCGGGATTAGTCGTCACAAGAACAAACTCTTTGGAGAATTCACAGAAGTAATGCACGCCGCGTTCTGTAAGATGGTGGTTATCCAGGATCACAAAAGACACGGGTGTTTTGCAGGGGACGGGCTTTTCATTGACACCCATCTTTGCCTGAACACGTCCAGTATTAAACGACCACAGATCCGTTGTCTGCTCGATCTCATAGTATTGATGGAGTCCTTCCCTGACACCTTCGATCATGGGAAGATCCTTATCCACATCCATGTTATCCGTAGATCCCGTGCTGATCTTACCGTCTACTGACACCAGCATAAAAAGAGTCGTTACCGGCCTGTCCATTTATCTCTCCAAAGGTTAACTAAAGGGCTATTTACACGCAATCATTATATCAAATACTTGGTTTATTTTATGTCACCGGTCCGGCCATGAAACCGGTCTTATAGAAATTGCCTAAAGAAATCGGTGTTATTATCATACTAATTTGATAGGTTTTTCATGCAAAATGTATTATACTTGCTTAAAAATTATCAGAAAAGGATCTACTGCCATGACTCTGCAACAGCTCAGCTACGCCATCGCCATCTCTGAAGCCGGTTCCCTCAACAAGGCTTCTGAGGTCCTGTATGTCTCACAGCCATCCCTGACCGAATCAGTTAAGGAACTGGAAAAAGAGCTTGGCATCTCCATCTTCATCAGAAGCGGAAGAGGCGTTACCCTGACACCCGAAGGTTCTGATTTTATCCTTTATGCCAGACAGGTAATAAACGACTATTCAGAACTTGTTGAGCGCTTTGACAGTTCAAAGAATTTTAAAAAGAAGTTCGGCGTCTCCACACAGCACTATTCTTTTGCGGTAAAGGCTTTTGTAGAACTTGTAAGAGATTACGATACATCCAGATATGAGCTTGCCATCAGGGAAACCAGAACACAGGAAGTAATCTCTGATGTCTCAAATCTTAAGAGCGAGATCGGCATCATCTACTTAAGCGAATTCAATAAAAGAGCGATCGGCAAACTTCTCAGGGCAGCCGATCTTGAATTCCATCCGCTGATCAACTGCGATGCATATGTTTATCTTTGGTCAGGCCACCCTCTGGCGAAAAAGAAATCCATTACGTTTGAAGACTTAAAAGAGTATCCGTGTCTGTCTTTTGAGCAGGGCGATTCGTCTTTTTATTATGCAGAAGAAATACTCAGTACAAAAGATTATTCAAGGATCATAAAAGCGTGCGACAGAGCTACGATATTAAACCTCATGGTAGGCCTTAACGGCTACACGCTCTGTTCCGGAATCATCTGCGAAGAATTGAACGGTGACGACTATCTTGCCATTCCCTTCAAAGCTGATGAAGACGACAGCGAGAGCAAGATGCAGATCGGTTACATCACCCGTAAGAATACCGTACCGAGCAGACTTGGAAAACTCTATATCGAGAAGATCAACGAGTATCTGAATAAACACTGACGCGAGTTATAGGCCGCATCTATAACCCAGTATCGCTTTTGCGTATTATCGCAAACCGGATCACAGCGTTATTATCTCCTCATTCGAAAATTGCGATGCAAACACAATGTGCGCATATCGAAGAAGGAGAAACACATGTCAACAATAAACATCAAAGAGCCCAGCGTAGTGATCCGCGAAAAGAGACTCGGAACGATCAATGCGTTCACAGGTACAGCTTCTGAAATCGTAGAAAAGTCTGCCAAGGGTGAACTCAAGGATTGCAAGAGAAAATTCTCACAGTGCCTCGGCTGCAACCAGCAGCAGGCTTTCTGCCAGCTCGCAATGATCAGGGATGCAGCAGTTATCAACCACGCTCCCATCGGCTGCTCAGGAGAATTTGCAGATTTCAATTTCACATACAGAGTAGAACAGGCAAGAAGAAATCTTCCTCCCGAATTAGGAAGATACTTCTCAACAAACATCACTGAGAAGGATACTGTTTTCGGAGCTGCAAAAAAGCTCGAAGAAACAATCAAGCTTGCTTATGACAGAGTTCATCCGAATGCAATCTTCGTAACAACTTCATGCGCATCAGGCATCATCGGAGAAGACATTGAAGCAGTAGTTGAAAAAGCTTCAGAAGAACTCGGAATCCCGGTTGTCACATGCAACTGCGAAGGCTTCCGTTCAAAGATCTGGACAACAGGTTTTGACGCTGCATACCATACAGTATTAAGAGGCATAGTAAAGCCCGCGGAAAAGAAAACCAATAAGATCAACATCATCAATTTCTGGGGCAGCCATGTTTTCGATGAGATCATCGAGAGATTCGGTTACGAAGCACAGTACATCGTACCTTTCTCAACAGTAGAACAGCTCTCACACGCAAGCGAAGCTGCTGCTACGATCCACATCTGCCCTTCACTCTCAACATACATGGGAGCCGGATTGAACCAGCTCCACGGAGTACCGGAGGTCCTCGTACCTCCGGCATACGGTGTCGCAGGAACAGACAGATGGCTCAGAGCTCTGGGCAAGGTACTTGGCAAAGAAGATATCGCTGAAGAGATCATCAAGGAAGGTCATGAAAAGTACGTTCCCGAGATCGAAAAACTCAAGGAAAAGTTCAAGGGCAAGAGAGCATATGTAACAGCAGGTGCTGCACACGGTCAGGCTCTCATAACACTTCTCAACGAACTCGGATTTGAAGTTGTCGGTGCTGCCGTATTCCATCACGATCCGGTATATGACAGTGGTGACGATAAGCTCGATATCTTAGGCCAGGCAGTTAAAAACTATGGTGACGTACCCGATTACAGAGTATGCAACAAGCAGGCATGTGAACTCGTAAATGCACTCAACAGGATCAAGCCTGACTTCATTCTCGCAAGACACGGCGGAATGACACTCTGGGGAGCAAAGTTCGGCATTCCTTCCCTGCTAATCGGTGACGAGCAGTTTGGTATCGGTTACCAGGGCGCATTGAATTATGCAAGAAGAATTGAAGATACATTGGACTCAATTGAGTTCATAAAGAATTACTCCAAGCACGCTTCAAACCCCTACACAAAGTGGTGGCTTGAACAGGATCCCGGTTACTTCCAGGGTGACGGTTCCGGCAGAGGCTGCGCAAGATAAGAAAACGGAGGATTCTAAAATGGCTCAAACAATCGAACAACCAAGATTTACATGTGCACTCGGTTCATGCCAGAGTGTAGTCGCAATAAAAAAAGGGGTTCCGATCCTTCATTCAGGTCCCGGATGCGGAGTCCAGGTTGAAAGACTTATCGGACAAGGCGAAGGATATGCCGGCGGATCAACAATGCCCTGCACCAACGCAGAAGAAGCAGATGTAGTTTTCGGCGGAGAAAAGAAGCTCAGAAACGTTATAGAGAATTCTTTTAAAGTTATCGATGGTGATCTTTACGTAGTGATCACAGGATGCACTGCAGCCATAACTGGTGATGACGTTGCTGCTGTAGTTGGTGAATTCCAGAACGACGATAAGCCCATCGTATATGTGGAAGAAGGCGGCTTTAAATCAAATAACTACGTAAGCCACTCAAGACTTGTTAAGGCGATAATCGACCAGTATGTCGATAAGTTTAACGAAGACCGCGAAGTCATTCCGAAGCTCGTAAACGTATTTGCCAACATCCCCTACCAGGATCCTTTCTGGAACGGAAATCTGGAGCAGCTTAAGAGAATACTTACCGGCATAGGTCTTAAAGTCAACATCCTCTTCGGCAACGAATCAGAAGGCGTATCCGAATGGAAGTCGATCCCTCAGGCAGAGTTCAACCTTTTCGTAGGTTCATGGGCAGGACTTGATATCGTAAAGCACCTTAAGAGAAAGTACGGAACACCTTATCTCCACTTCCCCTACACTCCGATCGGGGCAAAGGAAACTTCAAAGTTCTTAAGAGAAGTCGGTGAGTTCGCAAACCTTGATAAAGATGAAGTCGAAGCTTATGTCGACCGCGAAGAGAAAAAGTTCTACACGCATATCGATAAGATGGCAAGCTTCATGCTCGAGTTCAGATACGGCATCCCAAGAAGATTCTATTCGATTGCTGACAGTTCCTACTCACTGGGCTTCTCGAAGTTCCTCTTAAACGAACTCGGGATCATTCCCGGTATCCAGTTCATCGTAGATGACGTACCGGAAAAATATCAGGAAGGGATCCTCGAAGAGTTTTCGAAGATATCAGATCTTCAGACAAGAACAGTACAGGTTGTTTTCGATCCCGACGCAGGTTTAGCCCAGAAAAAGATCTTGGAAGACGCAAAAGATTATTCCGATAAGAGACTCCTCATACTCGGAAGTTCCTGGGACAAGCACATAGCAGATGAGCTTCACGCGGATCTTTTGATCATATCGGTTCCCGTACAGCACAGACTCGTTATGAACTGCGGTTACTTAGGTTATGAAGGCGGACTTAGAGCAATAGAAGACATCTACGACAGAGTCCTTGCAACATACAGATAAAAACAAAACAGAAAGAAGAAACTTGAAATGAGACAGGTAGCAATTTACGGAAAAGGCGGAATAGGAAAATCCACAACAACACAAAACCTCACGGCAGGTCTTGCAGAATTAGGCAAGAAGATCATGGTCGTAGGATGCGACCCCAAAGCAGATTCAACAAGACTCCTGCTTAACGGCCTTGCACAGAAGACAGTTCTCGACACACTTCGTGAAGAAGGCGAAGTTGATGATCTCTCACAGATCGAGAAAGTCGGTTTTGGCGGCATCAGATGCGTTGAATCAGGCGGACCTGAACCGGGTGTAGGATGCGCAGGACGAGGCATCATTACTTCCATCGGAATGCTTGAAGATCTCGGTGCTTATACAGATGATCTCGACTATGTTTTCTATGACGTATTAGGCGACGTAGTATGCGGCGGATTCGCAATGCCTATCCGTGAAGGAAAAGCCCAGGAGATCTACATCGTAGCTTCAGGCGAGATGATGGCCCTCTACGCGGCAAACAACATCTGTAAGGGTATTCAGAAATATGCTCTCAAGGGCGGCGTAAGACTCGGCGGAATCATCTGCAACAGCCGCAAGGTAGACAGAGAAGAAGAACTCTTAAGAGAATTCGCAAAGGAATTAGGAAGCCAGCTCATCTACTTCGTACCCAGAGACAACGAAGTACAGAGAGCAGAGATCAATAAAAAGACTGTTATCGATCACGATCCTAACCATCCTCAGGCAAAAGAATACAGAAAGCTTGCCGAAGCGATCGAGAACAACACACAGTTCGTGATCCCCAAGCCGATGACACAGGAAAGATTGGAAGAGATCCTCGTAGAATTCGGACTTATGGAAAGCATTAAAGACAATTATCACATTTAAGGAAGTAAACATGTTAAGAGCAGCATTTGCAACAGGAGACGGAATCAATATCAACCGGCACTTCGGTGTGGCTGACAGATTTGATATCTATGAGATTGACAGAGATAACAAGTCATTCGTCAAGGTCGATACCAGAAGGATCGACAGCCTCGGTGTAAGCCTGCAGCATGACGATTCCCTTCTTGAACGGCTCGCTGACGAGATAGATGACTGCAACATCGTGTTCTCAGCAAGATCAGGCGAGCACGCAAGAAAGATCCTTTACGACAGGAAAATACAAAGCGTCGACATAGAGCGTGAAGTTGAATTTGTTATCAACAAACTCTTCACTGCCCGTGTGGACATTGTAGATCCAAGATACAAGGAAGAGAAAGAAAGGAAACAAAACAATGGAGACAATAAAAACCATTCTTTTGAAAACCTTCAAAAAAGACATCCATGCCTGGGAGGCCATTCGAATGTGACCGCCGGAAGGCTTCACCTTCCCGTCAGCCCAGTGTGCAACATCGGATGCAGGTTCTGCAGCAGAGGGTTTGACAAATCGGTTATCAGACCGGGTGTGAGTTCACTCGTGTTGAAGCCGGAAGAAGCAGTGGAAACAGTAAAGAAAGCAAGAGAGATCTGCCCTGAATTAACAGTGGTCGGAATTGCAGGTCCCGGTGATACGCTTGCTACGGACAGCGCTCTTGAGACATTCAGATTAGTAAAAGAAAACTTTCCCGACCTTATCTGCTGTCTTTCCACAAACGGATTCCGTCTTCCCGATAAGGTCGAGGAGATCGCCAATATCGGAATCGAGACACTTACTGTCACAGTCAATGCCATAGATCCTGAGATCGAAGCTCAGATAAACAGCTTCGTAATCGATTCCGAAGGCAAGAGACACGATGGCGTAGAAGGTGCAAAGCTTCTCATCGGGAAGCAATTGGAAGGCATCCGCCTAGCTGCCCAGAAAGGAATAGTAGTAAAGATAAACAGTGTGCTTGTGCCGGGCATTAACGATAAGCATATACCCGAAGTAGCAAAGAAAACTGCCGAACTCGGCGCTTCCATACTGAATATCATTCCTCTTATCCCGCAAAACGAGATGAAAGATATCAAGGCTCCCTCCTGCGCTGATCTTGAAGAAGTCAGACAGGAAGCAGGCAAATATCTTGAAGTCTTCCGTCACTGCCAGCACTGCCGTGCAGACAGTCTCGGAATTCCGGGCAAAGGCAAGGACCTTCACAACGAACTTTACAAAGACAGGAAAGAAAGGGCTGCTGATACTTTCAGCCACGGTTAAGACAATGAGTACATATCTTAAGATAAAAGATCTGCACAAAACTTTTTATCCTCACGGTCAGCCGCTGAAAGTCCTGGAAGGCATCGACCTGGAGATCGAGAAAGGCGAGATCTTTGGAATCATTGGATTCTCCGGCGCAGGAAAATCAACACTTGCCAGATGCATCAACGGCTTGGAAAAACCTGACAGCGGATCGGTAGAACTCGGCGGAACAGACATATTGTCGCTCTCAAACAAAGAGATCCTCAATAAGCGTCATAAGATCGGAATGATATTTCAGAATTTCAATCTTTTCGACTGTTTGTCTGTTTACAAGAACATAGCTTACCCTCTTGAGATCGCAGGCGTTCCCAAGAATGAGATAAAAAGAAGAGTCCTGGAAACAGCAGAACTGGTAGGTCTGACAGATAAGCTCAAAGCTCATCCCGGAGCACTCTCCGGAGGACAGAAGCAAAGAGTCGGAATCGCAAGAGCAATAGTCACCAATCCTGATTTCATCATTTCAGATGAGGCGACATCTGCACTCGATCCGCAGACTACCATCCAGATACTTGACCTTCTTATAGA
>Ga0326514_10000707_pt1 | contig 22183 bp, 57 predicted proteins | sample 3_2548_0518_D_FD_203653 | JGI IMG/M metagenome (GOLD analysis project Ga0326514, IMG submission 203653) | Bovine rumen microbial communities from UC Davis, California, United States - 3_2548_0518 | ecosystem: Host-associated > Mammals > Digestive system > Stomach > Rumen | place: USA... | reverse complement strand
CTTCTCCGTTCTTACTTGCCTGCACCAGTTTCTTCGCCCTCTCCAACGATTTCTCAAATTCTTCGTCCGTATAATCTGGCACACTCAACCGCATTGCATTACGGGCGGCAATAACAGACTCCTTCAAGTCATACACATTCACATTCTTAATCTCTAACATATAAATTATTTTTTAACAATATCAACTGGGCAATATCCAGTAATAAAACATTTTTCTCCGAAAGAATATAACATTTGTCCGTCAATCACAAGAGCGATTCCTCCGTCACGGTAGCGACCCTTTCTCATTAAATTATATACTTTATCCGTGGTGCCTTCGCCATCACTTTGTCTGAACTCGTATTCGACAATATAATAGTCGGATTCATCCGCTTCAAAAAAATCATATGTCGCATAATCAAAACAACATAAGTCACATTTGATTAATTTCGCTTTCATAATTTCTTTTTCATATCTTAATAATTTCAAAGTTATATTCTGGTTCATGTAACATCCATTTATACAAGTCATAGTAAAAACTTGCAATGTCTCTGTCTTTTTGTGCGTCTTCTATACTCTTGTAGAATTTCGCATCATGAACGTCATCAACGAAATACTGTGTAGTTCGCAAATATTGACTTTTTTCTCCTTCTCTTGATTTGAGAATTATATACGCATCAAACTTTTTCTTTTTCATATCTCATCAGGCATAAACCAGAATACTGGGTGTTCAATATTATCTACCTCTTCTTTTGTATATTTCTTATCATCAGCAAAAGATTCATCATAAAACTCAAATTCAACGTTTCTGTTCTCGTATAAAAAACCGTTGTATATGCCAGATTTTTTAAAATAATGTTCTTCTGTTATGGCGGCAAACTTTCCTGTGAAGTAATCGAGTTTTAAATGTGTCATACATGGTACATCACATATTTGAACTATTGGTTTGTCTTTTAACTTTCTGTAATATAAAATCTTTTTCTTCATTTTCTATTCACTATAATATATATAACAATAATAATAAACAACAAACCGCAACCCCAGACAATCGCCTCAGAATTACCCAACACTTCGATTTCAGTTCCTATTTTTTCCATACATAATAAATATAACAAAAAATAGTGAATTTGTGATCCTGTTCTTCAAATTAATCAATGTGATCCTCTTTTTTCCCACAACACACCACATATCCCCACTTTCCACCACCTTTATACATAACTATACACAACAAAATATGCCTATAAAAACAACATAATAAAAAATACGGAAACCCCAGTAAAAACAAGGGATGACGGGTATATATTCTGGAGCGATTCTTGGTATATTCTGAAGTGATTCTGAAGTGATTCTGGAGCGATTCTTGACATATTCTTAAGCGATTCTTGACATATTCTGGAGCGATTCTTGACATATTCTTAAGCGATTCTAAAGCCGTATACCAGGTGTTTTCATTCACACGCACTTATTGCATTATTTTTCAAGAAATTGCGTGCAACTCTATTGATAATAAAATTATTATTAAAATAATTTCAAAATGAAGTGCGAGTAATAGAATTTTTATTAAGATAGCTTCAGAATATCTTCGTTCGGCTTCAGAATATCTTCGTTCGGCTTCAGAATCCATTAAACCGCTTCAGAATATGCTCGCAACATGCTCGCAGTTCTTTGAACAACTTCGACCCACTTCAATCCACTTCATTCCTCCCGCAAATCTCACAATTAAATTTTATTTCATGTGGCACCGAACATATTCTAAAGAGATGCAAGCATATTCTCAAGCGGTTCGGTGGTGTAAAGTGGGGGAAAATATGCTCGCAATTCTTTAGATTATTATCAGACGATTTTGAACATTTTGTTTTTGATAAAACATATTCTCAAGCTCGCAGTTTTCAAACATATTTCAAACGCATTCAAACAAATGCAGACACTTCAAATACTGCAAATACTACATAAATACTCTATAAAGAAAATATATTATAATGAGTAAGTATTTGAAAAATTATGCAAATCTGAATGATGCAAAAACTGACGATACAATTGTTTCTCCTAATGTGTCATTGATAGCAAATAGTAAGATTCTTCATTTGGATACACATGTGAAAGATGAAGAGTTACTGGTCATAGGTAACACGCTTGAGAAATCGCGTCTGGTGAAGAAGTATATCGCCGACACTACAAGTAATCCAGAATTGATTACACTGGCGAGAAGTCTGGGATGGATTGATTCTGAAGCTGTAAAGATGAGTGTAAGAGATGCTATGGCGGTTACTACTGTGAATGACGAGGATGGTTATTCATTGTTGAGCAGTTCTGGATTAAAATCGTTTGATGAGTTCGAATATTTTACTGGTGTGACGACGTGTCCTATATATAAAGGTAGTGGTGATATTGCATCCTTGCCGAATAGTTGTACTTCGATAAAACTACCTGATTCGATAGAGAGTGTTGGAAATTATGCTTTCTATCGTTGTAGCAGTTTGACATCTGTGATGATGGGAGATAGTGTCACCAGCATTGGAAGTTCTGCTTTCTCTCATTGCAGCGGTTTGACCTCTGTGACGATACCCAATAGCGTCACCAGCATTGGAGAGGGTGCTTTCGCTGATTGCAGTGGTTTGACCTCTGTGACGATTGGCAATAGTGTCACAAGCATTGGAGAGGGTGCTTTCGCTGATTGCAGTGGTTTGACCTCTGTGACCATTCCCAATAGTGTCACAAGCATTGGAGATTATGCTTTCTATAAATGCACAGGTTTTACCTCTGTAACGATTCCTGATGGTGTCACCAGTATTGGAGGTTCTGCTTTCTATGGTTGTAATGGTTTGACATCAATAACGATTCCTGATGGTGTCACAAGCATCGGAAGTGCTACTTTCAGTGGTTGCAGTAGTTTGGTCTTTGTGAACATTCCAGATAGTGTCACCAGTATTGGAAAGAGTGCTTTCTATGGATGTAACAGTTTGGAATCCATTACATGTGAAGCAACAACTCCACCTACATTAGGTGCTGCTGCTTTAGACACTGATAACAACTGTCCAATCTATGTTCCTGCAGCATCATATGAAGATTATGTAAATCCAGACTCTTCAATTTCAAAAGGTTGGTATATTTATGAAAGTAGAATAGTTAGACCACATCCTTACAATGAAATTTGGTATACTGCCAATGCACAAGTATCTCCACACATACAAGATCAAGGTTATGAAGAATTCGGTGCAAATATTACAGATAACACATGGAATTCTACTACAAAAGAAGGAGTAATTACTTTCGATGGGAATGTAACAAGCATTGGAGATTTTGCTTTCAAGAGATGCAGCAGTTTGACCTCTGTGACAATTCCTAATAGTGTTACAAACATTGGAGATTATGCTTTCAATGAATGCAGCAGTTTGACCTCGGTGACGATTCCCAATAGCGTCAAAAGCATTGAATATGATGCTTTTGAAAGTTGCTCCAGTTTGACTATTGTTACGATTCCCAACAGCGTCACAAGCATTAGAGATTATACTTTCTCTAATTGCAGCAGTTTGACCTCTGTGACGATTGGTAATAGTGTTGCAAGCATTGGGGATGATGTTTTCTATGAATGCACTGGTTTGACATCAATTACATTCACAGGTACATCTACTCAATGGTATGCAATCACGAGAGGTTCAGACTGGCATCAAAGTGTTCAAACTACAACAGTATACTGCGAAGGAGATGGCAAGACAGTGTCCCTTGATGCCACTTCATAAAATACACAACATTCTTACATGCGCGCGTTCATAAATATAATTACATATAAATAAAAAAATTATTATAATTATTATGAAAAATTTTATTAAGTCATACGAAGAATTTGTTAACGAAAGCGTAGTTAACAAATGCGGTTCCGAAACTCATGAAGAGAAAGAAGAAAAAAGTCTTGAGGAACTGGAACAGGAGGTTAGAGAGGCGGAACAAGAAGAGGAGGAATAAAAACCTCAATTTTGTATCCTGTTGAAAATAAGACACTTGGGTTCATATCCGAGTGTCTTATTTTATTTAAAAGCGGGATTTTGTTACTATTATAAAATATATATTGAAAATAGAGAAAAAGTAAAAAAAAAAAAAGAAAAACATGAATAATACATGAATATTTGTTATATTTACATTGAGAGAAAATTAAAAAAAAAAAAAGATGGATATAACATTCAGAGAAATATTGAATGACGAAGGAGACAGCAAAGTTATTCAACAATTTACAGGAGAGAGTTTTGTTCCGAGAGTAGGTGACTTTGTTTGGTTGAAAGGAGATGATAACTATACACACAACTATCGTGTTATGTCAGTGTCCATCGAGTATGTAACAAGAAGACATGCCTATGTGATGGTGGTGAGAAATAAAACTGAATAAAAATGAAGAGTAAAATGAGAATTTCTGACGAATGTATATGGTCGGCAATAATTGCAATCTCTTTTCTGTCAATGTTGTGTGCCAAGTTATTCGCAGGCTGGACAATCTCGTGGTGGATAGTCACACTTCCGATATGGATTCTGCCAGCTTTAGTGATCTGCATCGTATGTCTATGCGCGGCGGCTTTTGTGGGAGTAGGTTTATTCACTATACTGCTGGATCTGTTCTGGTGGGTGGTCGGAGAAAGAGATGATGATTAATAATTAATTAATATGAATGGGGTTTTAATTACTTTGGCGATTTTATGTATAATCGGCACAGTAGCGGTACTTATGACTGGAATTGGACTCATTGACAATATCATTAAAGGGAGCGAGTCAACTTTCGGTGTGCTTAATATTATAGCATCCATATCGGTGTTTATAATGTCGTTGGTAATAATTCTTGAGATTACATTTACACCAGATGAAGACGACGTGATACGAGGCGATGCAACATACGTCGAGACACTGCATTTGACACAGCAGGGAGACACTGTTAAAACATATACACTGCAATACGTGGATGAAAAATGCAAATGACGCAAGCGCTGCAGATACTGCAAAAAGAGTATGAATAATGCATTTGCTGCGGCTTATTGCAAATGACGCAAGCGCTGCAAAAAATAATATGAGACTTCAAAATCTGGTGGGATTCGCAATTGCAATATTGTCACTGGTGGTTGTATTCACCGCAGTGGGATTGGTTGTGTGTGCGCTTTCGTAAGAAAAAAAAAAATAATTATTATAATAATAATTTTATTATTAAAAATCAAATTGGTGCATTTTGCAAAGTAGAGTTAGCAAAATGCACTTTTTTTGCATTTTTTTGCAAAAAAATTTGGTCATGTCAAAAAAAAGTAGTATCTTTGCACCAGAATTGAAAAACAAAAATGTAATGAGAAAGCGATTTACAAAGAAAATTTTAACAATTGGTGGTTTATATTATCCACAGGCAAAGGATGATTACAGTACTGACCTAATGATTAAGTCAATCACTGAGACCATTGGCATTAAAATGCCGACAAAGGCGCAATACGATGATGGTACATACGTTCGGAATGAAGACCAAGTTGCACGCATTGTGCTTCAGAACGGAATGATTCATTACATGAAAAAGGGTAGTTATATTATAAATAAGTAAAAATATGACAAAACTTAAACAAGATTTAGATTGGTGGTTTTACCCATCTATACCAGAGGAATTATTGTATTTAGTTGGTAAAATAAAAATTTCAAAAACATGAATGCGTTATTAAAATATGGATTAAATCTCCTGATGGCAATTGTATTCATATGTGTTGCCGCATTTGATTGCGAAAAAGGTTCCTATGGACCGATGATTATGGATCTGTCTTTGGCGTTCCTTAACTGCTTTGCACTTCTTTTCATGCAGAACGCGGAAAAGATTGATAGATTAAAAGAGATTGAAGAGGAACTGAAACAACAGCATAAGGGGGAATAACACGCCACGTTGACGAATAATAATAATAATAATAATTTTATTAATAAAATAAAAAAATATTTTTTAAAATGAAATACATCGTAGAATATCTCGAAGAGGAAATGAACATCCATCCGATTGGCGAAGTCACATTTATACCATGTTCCGCTGGAGAAGAAATCGGATACACCCTTGTTATAAGTGGGAAAAGAACAACACTGGATGTGTGGTGGAGTGATTATGCCACGTGGCTTGAGAAAAAACTGGATGCGGAAAGAGGATTGGGAAGTGCAGATATCAAACAGGAGTAACTATGACAGAACTTGAATTGGCAATTTGGCGCGATAAGACGTATAATCGTCTCGTGGAGCAACTTGACATGAGTCATGAACAGGCGAACTTTGTGATTGCCCTTGAACAGCACAATCATTCTACACTTGGTAATCACTCCGCACTTGGTGACGCATTGTCCTCAATCAATCACTTTTTGGACTATATTGGTTATTAATCTTAAAAAGAGAAATTATGCCGAAACTAAACAAAAAACAAATCGAAAACGAGTTGCGTGGCAAGATTGTCAAGCAGTATACCAAGCGAACGCAGGAACTCGAAGACAAGGTGAAGAGACTGTCGGAGCAGGTATACGAAGCGAACCAGCGCGTTCACAAAGCGGAGCAGGAAAAACTTGAGATGCGGGACAGACTGAACCAGCTTGAAGACTGGAACCAGCGTCTTCAGGAATTCATGGACATGAACGAAGATGAACGAACCGCTTATGTGGAGAATCTCAAGCGGACTGATGAACTTAACAAAGCGATTGATCGATTCGGATTCTATGGCAAACTGTTAGGAAATTTATTCATATAAAAAGATGATAAGATTATGGTACATTTGGTTTTAGTATTACTTTATGTTTTGGTTAGTTTGGGATTTGTTGTCGGTACTTTAAGTGATGCCAATACTATTCCAAACGTGGCAAAAGTTTTAATGATAATTTTTTCACCGTTTCTTGCACCCTTGTTTTTAGGTGCAGGACTGGGAATGATTATAACTGACAAAATAAATAAACATTAAGAATTATGAAAAACTTTTTTACAAATTTCAATTGGGCAAATTGGATATTGCTTATATTCTTTTTGGCAATGATGTGTATCGATCTCGGTAAAGAGGATTACGTATCCGCTTGCGGCAATGGTTTCGTAGCGGTATTCAACATGTTCATGATAGTAGTGCTCTATCAGCGCAGAATCATGACCGAGCAGGATAATCAGAAAGAACGCGAGGAGGAAATAATCGAAATGTTAAAAGAGAAAGAAGAATAATATTATGAACAGATTGGAATTATTACCAAAATCCATTGATTACAAAGGCAGTACGTTTTTCCTTCAGGTACACGTCACTGCGTGGGGACATCTTTGTGTTTGCTACAGAGAATTCGGCGGAGACAAAAAAATACTGAATTATGTGGTCGAGAAAAACAAATCGGAATATATTCCAGATATTATTGAGGAAACCGAAACAAGCGGACTCAACGAGGAAATCGGTAATTGCCAGACTCTTGATGCGTGCCTCACATCGATGATTTACAAGATCAACGATCTGGCGCAAAAAGAAGTGTTAAAAGCGGAGTATCGTGATTAAATTAAAAAGATAGCATTATGAGTAAAGGCAAAAAGGTATTGAATTATACTGCAATGGGTTTTGCAATACTGGCAATCGTAGCTTTCTTCATGGACGAAAATTGGAATGCTGTTGTGTGGGCTTTTATTGCTCTCTTATGGATTGTCAATACTCATTTGACAGAAGATTTGTATTATGACTGCAAAGAAAATTTAAAAAAATTGTCGGATGATTACTTCGATACGTTGATTACGCACGGAAACGAGGTAAAAGAGTTGAAAGGCAAAATCGAAAAACTTGAAAAGGAAAACAAATCATGACAAACGAACAAATCAAACAAAATGCAGAAGAGTACGCCGAGCAAAACAAGGTGAATTTCAGCGAAGACAAAAACTTTGACGTTTACGATTATGCTGAACAAAAAGAAGCATATCTCGCAGGCGCCCATAGTCGTGATGAAGAGATTGAAAAACTTATGAAGCGGATAGAGGAACTCGAAGATGAAGTTGCGCAACTCGAAAATGGAGAGAATTATTAACAGAAAGGAGAATAAATCATGAAAAGGATATTTGTAGATTTCTATGCTGGTCTTTCTATTGATGATGCAATAGATATGCTTAGAAATGAGAAATCTGAAGCTATGGCAAAATATGATTTGGCAGCGGATCAAGTCGAAACATATGGAAGTTTCAACGATCAGGAAATTACTTCAGAGATGACTGAAGACGAGTGTTATATAAAGATTACTGGTAAAACAAAATCAGAACACGAAGAGCAACTGAAGAAGTTTGCTGATGAATACGATCGCAGAGAGAAAGAGTGGAAGGAAAAGATTCCATCACTGTATGATGCATATAAAGAGGCGCTGAAGAATTATATAAAACCAGAGGAATACGACTATTTCGTTGATAAAGTCCTGATGCAACGATTGAATGATATATATCGTGCATATGATTTGGATTGCTATATTGAGATTGTCAAACTTTTGACGGAGTCTGAAAAATCTATGACCGATACAATGTCGGATGCAAAAAAACTGTTTTACGATCAGGGTCATTCTGGACGGACGGCTGGAATAGTTGCAAGCATGGTTCATGATTTCTCTCCGAAATATGGTGTGGAATTTTACGAAAAAGTATACAAGTAACTATGAGAACATATTATGTAGCCGTTTGGGAAGGCGATGTTTTGGAACAATATTCTGTTGATTTGACAGAATCTGAAAAAGCAAACGTAAAAACATTTGAAGAAAAACTTCATACGAAATACTGGCACACTATAATTGCCTGGTCATTAGTAGAAAAATAACCTAAAATATTTAAAATTATGCAAATCTTTTTAACAATTTTATTTTACATTTTCGTAGCGGCTGTTGTTTGCTGCTCTATCGTAGTAATCATGATATCATTCGTACACAAATCACTGTTATGTGCCAAGATTTATACGTTTATCTTCGAGCGTGGCGATTGGGTACTGTATAGGAAAGCAAAGAAACAGGGTATCCAGCATTATCTAAACGGACATCATTTCTCACAATTCTATAATGAATGGAACAAGGCTAAAGATGAGTATGGTGTTGATGACGACAATCTAATTGAATTAGACGAAAGTACGGCAGATAAACTTTTGGCAAAACATGATGAGTTGGCGGAGAAATATCACTACAAAGAGTATAATGATGCCGATAAAAACACACACGATGGCGATATCGTATTATCATTGAATATGTATAGCGGACTATTGTATATAGGAATAGGACGTAGGAGTGAAGGTTTGCTTCATTGGGAACCGATGGTGAGAGATATTATTAAACGTCAGGTACATACACGATTGCATGGGTACAATGATGTATATAAACTTTTACTTACTGATCCGAAAGAAGTTGTATCGTTTTAAGAAATTAGAGTATGATCATGAAAACTGTAAATCACGAATACTACATAGATTTAGAAATGGCAAAACTGTTAGAAAAAGCAAGCTTTGATTGGGAAGAACATTACCCAAGAAATTTCTGCTATATAAATGATAATCCTGAACTGTTTGATAAATCTATACTCAAAAATTATATAGAAAAGGATGATGTTATTTATTTTGCACCAACTCTCGAAGTGGTGCAGAGATGGTTGCGGGAAGTGAAGAAGATATCGGTTGAAGTCAAGACCTTACGTTGGGTTAATAGGAATCAAGATGGTAAATATACAGTATCGTACAGACATGAATTATGGCCTATTGATACGTCTATTATACCCGACGGCGAAGATAAATTCATTCGTTATACGATTGACTGCGCTTGTGATATTGAATTTCAAACTTATGAAGAAGCCCAAGAATCAGGCATCAAGAAAGCGCTTGAAATAATTTTAGAGAAAGGAGAATAGAAATGAAAGCGAAAGACCTAATTAAATGGTTAGAATTAAATCCTGAGGCTGAAATTAAAATTGCACGTGCATCGATGGATGGAGATACTGAGTGGTGTACTTTAGAAACTGAATATGAGGATTTTGATGAAGAAGATATATTAGTTGAAAACAAATGTTTCAAGCTGGGTAGAAGTGCAGAAGCAAATAATTACACATGGTAATACAGTTTATTAAGAAAGGAGAATAAAATGACAGCAAAAGAATTGGCGAAGTTGTTAATGAAGACACCTGATCGTGAAGTATATGCAATAGACTATACTGCTAAAAACAATGTTGATTTAATTCCGTTGGATGAGGTATATCAGGAGGAGGATGACGATAAAGTAGTATTAAGTTTTTTTTGTTGAGTTAAAGAAATGGGAATAAAGTTATGACAGCGAAAGAACTTTTTGAATTCGCGAAGAAGTACAATCTTGAGGATGCTGAATTAAAATTCCTTGACGGATGTTACTACAATGTAAATAATGCCAAGATAGATGTCGATATGGAGTTCCAAGACCAAAGCAGGATAATCTTAAGCGAGTAGGCGAGTTAATCTGAGAACGCATAATTATAATGAATAATAATATTTTTATTTTAATAATAATTTTTTTATTAAAATCAAATTGGTGTATTTTGTAAAGTAGACTTTGCAAAATGCACTTTTTTTGCATTTTTCTGCAAAAAAATTTGGTCATGTCAAAAAAAAGTAGTATCTTTGCATAGAAATTAAAAAACAGATATTTTCTAACAACTAAAAAACAAAGACGATTATGAAAGCATCAAGTATTATATCATTAGACGAGGTAAGAAACCTTTACAATAGCGGTTATGCTGGTAGGGCAAAATTACGTGAAATGGGAATTGGTGTTACCCTTGACGGAAAGGTGTGGGACAGGAATGGTACATATATCGGTGAGGTGTAACCAAAAGAAAGGAGAATAACTATGGCAAAGAAATTCAAGTATACGTTCTATCTCAATGGAAATAAGACCACAACTTGTGTTGTAAATGCCGCACAAAAAGGAGCGTTTGAACGTCTTATGCGTCGTATGGCTGTCTGTTCAGCGCGTGATAATTATAATGTTCAATATGAAAGTATTGAAATCACAACCGATTAAACAATAAGAAAGGAGAATAAAAATTATGACTTGTGAAGATTTCTATCATAGTAGACCTATGACTTTTTTACAAAGATTGGTAAGTGTCGGATACGGCACTTGTAGATGCTGCGGAATGCCGTGGAATTTTGTAAGGGGGCACGGAGGAGAGCACACTATTATGATTGATAAATACGAGGGATTCTTTCCAGTATGCGAGTATTGCTGGACACGCAAATCATATGAACAAAATAAAAGGGCTGTAACGGAATTGATTAAAACGTGGGAAGAACAAGGTGCAAGACACTATGATCCGCACTATAATCCAGACATATATATTACTGCATTTGAAGACGATTGGTTCAAAACGCATAATAACGAAAAAATATGACGGAAGAGAAAATTACCGCTTGGGACGATTTCCACAGAGAATGTAAAATGACACTAAAAGAGTTCGTTAAATGTGCGAAGCATGGTTTTTTTATCGACTACGATGGTTATGGAGTATATGCAACTAAAAAAGGATATACTGATATTGTAATTTGTCCTTCTGATGTACTGCATAACAGACACAAAGTGGAATACCCGTATATTTGTTGGTTCAATAGATAACATATTTTAATAATTTTATTATTATTAACAAGATTATGAAAATTTATTTAATTCCATTTGCACTTGTGGATGAAGAGGGCGAAAGCGAAATCCAGAAAAAAACTTTTGGACTCGAACTTATAGATGCACCCAGTTTCTGGTATCTTCATGGTGCTTTGCAACATAAATTTATTCTTGACAAAGCATACATGTATGTTGATTGGGAAACGTTTGAGTCGGATATAGTCGAAAATCATGATGGTCGTTCATATCTTGCTACAGGAATTTATGATGTTGAAATTGAAGGACATGATAAACCTTGCAAAGCGTTTATGTGGCAATCTGAAGAAGGCGGAATCTTTTTGCTTCGAGGATTAGTGGTAGACTCAACTGTTGAAGACGATGTCAAAGATGCGCAAAAGAAATATGAAGAGAAACCATATATGTTGTAAAAGGAGGATAATATTATGGAAGCAATAGACCACGAATGCTACGTATCACTTGAAGTAGCAAAACTATTAAAAGAAGCAGGATTTAAATGGTTCATTAATTCCACCTATAGAGATGGTGTATTAATGCATCAGGGAAATTTATTATGTGATAATTTTAATGGAAAACAATATGAAAATGCTGCTCGTCATGAATTTTTCTCAGCACCAACTCTCGATGTAGCACAAAGATGGTTGAGAGAAGTGCATCATTTACATATAACTATCTTTTCATCATCGCAAGAGTCTTGGATGTTTAGAATTACCAAACAACATCAAAGTTTAGAAGAGGGCGTTTATGGAGAAGATTTCTATACATATGAAGCCGCTCAAGAAGCAGGTGAAAAGAACGCACTTGAACTAATCCTAAAGAAAGGAGAATAAGTATTATGACACAAATGAATTTAATAATGTGCATTTGCAGTCTATTTTTTGGATGGTTTGTTGGTGTTGGTATTGCTATCGATATAAAAGATATTAAAGCAAAAGTCGTATTTACACAATTCATTGTCATATTGTTATATGTTATATTGTTATATATGATGTATTCATATGACAAATGAATGAATAATGAAAAACAGAAAATCATGAAACGTACAAAGAAAGAGCAAAAAGCACGTGGTAAAAAATACGGAGAGAAAGTTAAAAATCGCGGAGTGCTCACCAGAGCAGGATTGGGTGCAATGGCAGCAAATCTCCTCTCAAGTTATAACGATAAATTTTAAAAGAATATGATATTACAGGACTTAATAGACTACGCTTATGAAAAGGGTTTCGACCCAAGCGAGTGTGTAATAAAAGCGGAGACTTATAATGATGGTCATTTATATGATGTTTATCATGATGATGACGAAGTATTTGAACCGATGATCGTGCTGGGTTTTTATCCAGATGAAACTGGAAAAAATCCTTGTGACACATGTGACTGTGGAGAATGCTATGATTGTGGTGAATGCCCAGGCTGTTAATAAATATGAAAGCAATCAAAGACAAAATAGTAATGCTTGAGAATATTGACAAATTTAATTTAAAATAATTATGGAAGACATATTTGATAACGACAACACGTATTTAATAAGGCGTCCCTACGAATTTGTTGACCCAACCCCGTATCTCTATAAGGATAAGGATAACGAGGGTATGGGGCATTCGACAAAATGTGGTGCACATAATTCGAACGCCCATACAAAAGCACGTAAAGCAAAACGTAGACTTAATAAGAGGCATAATAAATGACAATAATTACGCGCCGAAACCACGTTAAATAATAATAATAATAAAATTATAAAAATAAAATAAACTTTTTTGAAGATGATAACAATTAATCTAACGGAAGAACAACACACCACACTATTGGAGTTAATTAACCGCGGTTTCGCTTATATGGATGAACATTCGAATTATCGTGACTGGCAGAAAATGGAAAAAGTTTACGAAATAATCAAGAAACATGAAAATTAAACAATTAATCGGATTGCTTCAGAAATACGACCCTGAAGACAGAATCTGCATCAAAGCGTGGACACGGGATGAAAACGGGAAGTTAGAGAAACATTTCCTTCGTATAACTGGAATAGATGACGACTGCAATGTCGGACTTTGGGATTTAATCGCTGACGAATTTCAGGAAAACGAAACCGCTTGGGAACCCGTTATTGATTGGGATAAGGTGATAGCAAACGAACGCCAACACAAATAATATAAAATCTATGTTTAACGACGAGTGTAAAAAAGCAAAGTACAAAATCGGTCAATATGTCCGAGTTGTCAAAGGCGGCAAAGAAGACATCGGCAAAGTGGGTCGTATCCAAGAGGTATATCAATTGGAACGAGATAATGGGATGGTAGAAAATGACACCTGTAAAGGATACGTTCGTGCAACATATGCAGTTACAGGTGTAAACGATTTGCTATATTCTTACCAGATTGAGTTGTTGGTTCCTCAACCAAAAGAGATTGATATTATGACAGAAGATTTTCCTGTTCAAATAAAAGGAACCAATCATGTAAAAATAACACTCAATAAACCAGCCCACTTTGATAAACTCATTGCACAACTAAAAACAGCGAAAGAAGAATTCATCTCAAGCAGGAAGAAAGCTTTCGAAGATAAAAATCAATTAAAATTGTTTTAATATATGGAAGATAAAGAATTCAGTTTGACATTGTTTCACCTCTCTCAATTCTTTGGTGATAACTATGTTTGGGGTACCCGCACACACGAGGTTGTCGGCTTCGACAAAGATTTGAACCGCTTTGTGATTATAGAGGACGGATTGTGTCAAGGCAGTGACTGGATGTACCAAATTTGGGATTTCAATGGTGCAGAAATGACCGCCGAGAATTGGTTCTTCAACAACTATAAGTGGGGATGCGATAATGTTGGAGCAACTCTTGTTTGCGAGAAGTTATTCAATGGCTTTGAAGACCTTATTTTTGTTAATATAAATGGTCACTTTGATCATTTGATTCAATCGGAAATCGATGAGTTAATCTCAAAAGGTAAGAAATGCTTCATCGTAAAAGATTTCGAGTTCGAGGGTTGTGAATGTGAACAATACGATGAGGATGATTTCTTTGCTACCGTTCAAACAAAGAGTGGTAAATACGAGGGCGTAGATGCAAAATCCCTTGATGAATTAAAGGATAAAATCGCAGAAATGAAACAACGATATTAATAATTATTTTATTATTAAAAAATTATGCAAAAAACAATATATAAGATATGCGATGAGACATATCATGCAATACGTGTTATCAATTCCTGCAAAACCATCGAACAACTTGATAACGCAAACAAATGGGCATGTTCACTTGTCGACAAATGGTATAAACTGTCGGAGAAGTTCTCTCTTTATTCTGGAGTGGATGTACAACGGTATATTGATTCTGCTGCAAGTGATATGACAGTGGCAATTGCAAAACAAAAGAAGTACATCAAATCACAGCAAAACGATGGAGTCGCATCGAATCGCAGCAAAACAAAGGATTCGTTGCAAAACGCAGCAAAACAAAAGAAAAACAGCAAATCGCAGAAACCTGTATGAAATTGTTATTTTTAGACATAGATGGAGTATTAAACAGCTACGCCCTCAATAAACCTTTTCTGACGGCTCTCAAGGATGGAGTGATCAGCAACGGTAAGGCAGATGGAGACATAGAACCTGTCTGCAGAATCCATAGGTTCTTGAGTATCGATTTTTCTAAGGCCGCACTTATTGCCGACCTCTGTGAACAGTTCGGGTTTAAGATTGTTCTGTCCTCATCTTGGCGGTATAGTTCTGGACTGGGTAAGACGATTGACTCGCTTAAGCGCTTCAGTGGGTTTGATATCCTGATGCCTTACCTGGTTGGACAGACCGTCAGGATTGCATATATGGATCGAGACCGCCTCAACAGGTATAAGCAGGATTCTCACTACGGTGAACGAGGCGCCGAGATTCAGGATTATCTGGATACCCACGAAGACGTCGAAGACTATCTGATCATAGACGACGATGACGACATGCTCTCCAACCAGATGGATCATTTTTACAACACAGATAACTGGGATGGTTTCACCCATCGCGATTACATGAACCTTTTAAAAAAATATAGTGACTATGAGTAATAACGCTTTAAAATGGATGATTATCTTCTTTCTATCACTGTGGTGTTTTGCGTTGACTTGGTTTGAGTGCAACATCGACTACAGGGTGAGTGAGATGGAGACCGAAATCCAGCAGCAACAGATTGATAACGCCAAGATGCGCTATCTTATCGAGCATCAGAAATCTGATACGATTGTGATTAATTTAAACAGCTTCGGAAAATGAGAGTCAAGGTTAACAAACTTCAGGATGTCGAGTGCGACAACTGTGACTCCATCATAACGGATATCGGCAAGGAAGACATGACCGAGCGTTATTGCGTGGAAGAAGATTTCTTTCTTCTTCAGATTCTTCCGTTATATAAAAACGTCAAATATCGAGGAATCGTATGCCCAGTGTGCAGTCATTTCATTAAAATTGAAAAGATATATTAATAAAAAAATTATTATTATTATGTTATGGAAGAAAACAAAGAAAATGCATATTTAACATGTTCAGTTGCTCAGCAATGCTATTTAAATCAACAGAGAGGAGAACTATATCGTATAGCGCAACCAGAAGATTGGGGAAAAGTCACAATGGGGGTTACATTAATTGATTGTTTCAATAGGGAATGTTTAATGCATAAGAACTATAAACAAGCAATGGAAAACATAAAAGAACAGAGAAAAAATAAATATAAACAATAATTATGGGATTATTTAGAAGATACACATTGACTCTCACCAGGGAAGATGTAACAGACGAAGGGGTCGTCGTAAAAGAACTCCCGCAGATTATAGGTCGATTCAAGCAATCTGCGAACGAATTAAAAATGTCATACCTGAATGAAAACGTTATTGCAGAGATGGTAGTTGACAGGCTGTGTAACGGGATAAAGCAGGAACTACGAAATCCTAATCAGGCGATGAAAAAAGATGGTGAAAATGAAGAGAAAGATGCTGGACAAATGATCATGCCGTTGCATCAATAGTCCTGCAGAAAATGTCGACTCGTGATCGTACAGGTGGTGCCTCCCAGAATATCTCACCCATCTACCTTGAGAATAAGTATCCGCTCAGTGATCGGTGATTCGTTCATTCATAACAGTAGTTGAGTGTATCGAAGAAGATGGGGTACCCAACACTGATGGTGAAAGTGATTAGATTTATATTTAGAATAATTATGACAGCAAAAGAACTAATTAAGGAACTGTGTAGTTGCACAGACCTCAATAGAGAAGTAAAAGTATCAGTTGGATGGGGAAAGTATAAAGAAATTAGTTGGGTTAACCAGCAGGATGACAAAACAATTATAATTGGATAGCATGTCAAGCAGGTACCCTAACGGTCGTCTTCAGCAACCAGGTCAACTGACCAAACTGGCGGCCAGAGAATTCGGTAGACTTCAGCAAGCGTCTCTCGTACTTCAGGATGCCGTCCACGTACTTCAGTGGGAGGTACCCGTACTTCATGAGTAGGATATAGGAGTTCGTCGAGTAATTCTCGGCAGTCGGCAGGTTCGAGTCACTCAAGCGTATCCAAATCGAGTTCGAGTTTGAGTGGAAGACCAAGTCGTTAAATTTTAATTTTATTTTTTTTTTTTTGTTTTTATAATAATAATTTTTTTATTAATATAGGGTGGGGGTGCATTTTGCAAAGTAGAGTTAGCAAAATGCACTTTTTTTGCATTTTTCTGCAAAAAAATTTGGTAGTTTCGAAAAAAAGCAGTATCTTTGTCGCAGATTTAACAAACAAATAAACAAACAACAGATTATGTTAAGAGTACAATTAACTCCGAGACGAACAAAGTTCGTTGATGTGCAACCAGACAATGGTATCAACAAAGGCGGTTATTACTGCAAAGTGTATGAGGACGAAAACGGACGATTCGAGTGCGAATCATTCACAATTGACAAACGTTCCTTCCCTCCGACAATAACGGATGCAGAACGCAGGAATCGGGCAATCAAATTAGCCAATGAACGCGTAAAGCAAATGTACAAGTAACCGTTAGGTATATTGTAAAGAGTATCTTTGCACCGTAAAAACAAAAAACAAAAAACAAATACAATTATGAAAGAGGTATATGATTTATACGACAAGTGTGTGAAATGGTTGGATGGAGACGACACCTACACACCAAAGGAAATTATTGAAGAAGCAGTAGATGTTCTTGCAGATATTCCAGAGCTGGACATCATCTGGGAAAAGTGTATGAATTCTAACGGAGATCAATGTGAAGACGAGGAAATCGTTGAGGAACTGAGCGACTGTCTTGATGAGTACCTTGGATAAGTCAAATTGTAAAGTAGACTTTGCAAAATGCACTTTTTTTGCATTTTTCTTCAAAAAAATTTGGTCATGTCAAAAAAAAGTAGTATCTTTGCAGTGAAAATAAAAAAACAACAATAATATGGTACGCAATTTGGAAGTTGGTGATAAAGTTACTATTCGACCATTTATAGGCAATGATTATTATACTGGAAAGATAATTAAAATAGGTAATTCATACATTCATGTTGAGGTGTTAAAAATAGATGGGTGTCTATTATTCATTCCGAGAACAATGATATTCAATAAAAACACTTTTATTGGAGTAGGTAAAGATAAAATGTATGAGATTACCGACAAAATGTTTGACGAACACGAAAAATATGTTTAAGTCATATTGGAAAAAGAGAGATAATAAGATTTCAAATAACAAACATTAAAACTTTCTGGTTGGGAATTACGAACCACACGACAACGATGACACGTTCTGAATTAGTAAATGCGCTTAAGAATAACGCAGAGGTTAACTTCACTTACACCAAACTCAATGGTGAACGGCGCCAAGCACGCGGTACTCTGATGGAGGGAATTGTTCCTGCAACTAGTGGTGGTAAGAGTGGCAAGAAGGATCGTCCTGCAGACATGATCGTCTACTGGGATCTTGACAAGAACAACTGGCGTTCTCTGCACGAGAGTCAACTTGTTTAAATCATATTGCTGTCCCAGCATTCTATAGGGGGTTCTGGTTCTGGATATATAATTACTGTTCATATACTTACCTATCTATTTAATTTATGTATCCGTGCAACAAAAATAGAATGTTGGGACAGCAACTTATTATTAACTAAAATTTAATTTCTACAATACTATGCCCGTAAAACTTACACCAGATTGGGAGCAACGTCGTTACGAGATAGCGAAAGATCTGTTATGTGCCAGTGCCATATCAGGAAGTTGCACGAAAGAAGACATCCAGTTTGCCGTCTCGACTGCAGATGATTTGATTGCAGAATTGAAAGCGTCTTCAGAGAACAACAGACAAAGGAACCACGTACAACACACGAAATAAAAAAGAGTTGTAATAATAATAATTTTTTTATTAATATATAGGGTGGGTGCATTTTGTAAAGTCGACTTTGCAAAATGCACTTTTTTTACATTTTTCTGCAAAAAAATTTGGTCATGTCAAAAAAAAGTAGTATCTTTGCAGTGAAAATAAAAAGATAATAATAACACATAAAATCAATAAGAATATGTATAAGACTATTTGTAAATTGTTAAAAGGTGATTCTCGTCTATCGCACATGGACAAAAAATCAGAAGACATCTGGGAGAGCAGTTGTCATAAAACATTAGACGAAGCCATTGCCTGTATCAAAAGACATATAGAAAAATACATCACATCAGGAATGTACTTCAACAGCAAGGTGTCTGATAAATCCAATTATAAGATTGATGGATTGAACAGTTACTGTGAACTCATTGCAGAACCAGTGTTTGTTCCAGAACAAGTTGAAAGAGATGATTTTTTCGTCTCACGCACACCCGCACATTACACAAGTGCATATCATTATATCATCACGATAGAGGAGAAAGAATGTGACCCAGACCTGCTTATTGCTAAAGACGAACTGATGAGTACTCTTCAAGATTTGGCAAATAAGAAAGATGCTGAACTATTCTGGAATCATGAAGGGGAGGACATCATTCAAGTATCGGTCGTTAAATATGTCTCTATTGAAAGATATAAATGGATGGAAGATGAAAAGGGCAACAGTGAGCGATTCGATTATATGGTGAAAGAGAAACACGTATATGCTTACATTAATCTCTATAAGATTGGTGATACCATGTGCGTAAGACTATTTTTCAATCATCCATATAAATGCGAACGCAAGATGCCGCTGGATAAGAACTATACAGTAGCGCCGACAGTAACTTGGTATAGTCCAGGTAGCGGTGAGAATTATCCGAGAAAGGATACCAACTATATCTTCAATGAAGCAAATATTGAGAAATTGCTTAAGTCACTTAATAAGATTCTCTCGAAGACTGTATACACATTAAAAGACATGTAATTCTATATTATGAAAACATTCAATACAAAAGAAGAATTGTTAGAGTATCTGCGTGAACAATTCAAATCGCAGGTTAAAGAGAAAACGTTTGACTTGGAAACAATCAAAAGTCTACGTCATTCCACCCTTGCCGCCCGTACTTGGGATAGGGCAATAACTGCAATATCGTCAATCGACCCGCAAGAAAAGATGAACTACCATCGGTGTGATACAGGCATCGTGATACGTATCACCAATATGCAGCACGTTCGCACTGATGACGACATTGAAAAAGAGCATAGTTATTGGTGTGAGCTGAATGGTTACTCCGAGTTTTATGACCAAGAAATTGACATTCTGTTACTTGCTCTTGGTTTGAAAATGGGTTATACAGTATATTAATAATAAAAATATTATATGAATAAACCAATGACATGTAGAGAATTAGCGGAGATTCTCATGAAGACGCCAGATATGCCAGTAATGGTTGCGAAGGCTGAAGTGGAAGGAGACCTTGGTAGTGTATGCCTGGAGAGTTACAAAGCGTATCTTGACAAGCGGTATGTTGAGACCGTGACATTAACAGATGGTACGGAGGCGGTTGTGTTGGATAACGACCCGTGGTTATAATGTGATAAAGTAGAAATGAAAGACAATATTCAGTATAGTATAATATACGCGGACATCCGCCCAGAAATCAAAGAGCGGTTAAGTCTGGGGGTACTGACAATTAATCAGGATAAAGTAAAGGTATATTATTCCCAAAAGAAATTAGGAATTGCCAAGTTGCTGTATACACCAAAGGAGTACAAGGTTATATCCTCTATCATCCGCAAGGAGTTGCGTGAGTTGGTATCAGTTGAAACACTGAAGTATCTTACGCGTTACTCCAATAATCTTATATCCTTCTCGCCGATACAGACTATCGACAGTTCGCAAACCAATATCGACGGCGAGTGGTTATACAGAAATTATGTCTATAACACAATGTTGAATCATTAAATAAATAATAAAATTATTATTATTATGAGTCCACGAAAAATTAAAAACTACGCAGTTAGTTACATTAGTAATCAGTTGGAGCAGAATCCAAATTGGTTTGAGTGTATTACCGATTCTTGGATCTACGATGCAGAGAGTTGGTTCTTGGACATGCTTGAAAAAGAGCGTGGTGTAAAAATATTCGTCGATAGTGATGAACGTGTTGAGTACACTCCAGAGGTAGAGGGGATGGTTCGTAAGTTCTGGGGGTTTGTACAAAAAGAAAAGGACCGCAGATACGAAGAGTTATACGGCGAACGTGATGCCAAATACAGTTTGTATTGTATTAAAAACGATGTAAAAACATTACTTGAAAAATATAACAGTGTTAAGCACCACTTCAAAAAGTTTAATGCATATACCGAAGCGGTGGCATGTCAATTTGAAGAATTGGAAAAATCTCTCCAATTGCTCGACAATATCGAGAATGGTAAAATGGTAAAGTTGAATCATTAAAAGATGGAGAGTAGAATCATGGAACAAAAAACGTATACAATTCAGGATGTAATTAGTTTTATTACTTCGTTGCCTTTTCAGAAATTCAGTCATCCGTATTTCTCGGACGATGAGTATATCTATGGAGATGGAGAAGGACATCTATGTGATGAAAACGGGTACCACCTTCCTCAAGGTGAATTCTGGAATCTACGAATGAGCACAATGAAGGATGGGTGGTTTATGAAAGAAGGATAAGATTATGACAGACAGAGAAATTAAGAAAAATGCAGAAAAGTATGCAATAGAGAATTATGGTGAGTATGATGAACATGATTATACTGATCATTCTGGCAGTAATATGTGTCATGCGATTAGTGAAAAGGCTTTTATTGCAGGTGCTCACAGTCGCGATGAGGAAGTAAAGGAATGGATAGAGAGCAAGGGAAAGTTGCGGCGTAAGTTGATGCATATGATATACGACCTTCGACATCCGTGGATAAGTGTTGAGGATATGTTGCCAGAAAAAACAAAGGGAATATTTTCGTGCCAAGTGCGGCAACTTGAAGAGGATAAAATCGTATACTACAAAGATACGCGGGGATATATACATACAGGATATCTCAATGCGACGAATCATTGGAGAGATTTAGACAGTGATAATGTATCGATATACCCAGTTACCCACTGGATGCCAATACACCAAATATAAAAAAAAAGAGTTGTAATAATAATAATTTTTTTATTAAAATCAGATTAGTGTGTTTT
>Ga0326514_10000704_pt1 | contig 22266 bp, 12 predicted proteins | sample 3_2548_0518_D_FD_203653 | JGI IMG/M metagenome (GOLD analysis project Ga0326514, IMG submission 203653) | Bovine rumen microbial communities from UC Davis, California, United States - 3_2548_0518 | ecosystem: Host-associated > Mammals > Digestive system > Stomach > Rumen | place: USA... | reverse complement strand
GGATAGAGAGTGCCGCCGTAGACGGTAGTGCCGGTAGCGATGGCAGCGTAGGCCTCGTAGTTGCCTATGGTCGACACGTTACCCGACTGTCCCCACGAGCCGCGCAGCTTCAGATTACTCAGCCAGGGCAGGTTGTCCTTCATAAACTTCTCCTCAGAGATGCGCCAGCCTGCGCTGAAGCCGAAGAAGTCATCCCAGCGGTTGGCCTTCACCAGGCGCGAGCTGCCGTCGTGACGCCAGGTGCCTTCAATGAGGTACTTACCGGCGAAGTCATAATTCAGACGGCTGACGAGTGACACGTACGACCACTTATAAGCACCAGAGCTGGTAATGCGGTCAGTGGTGGTGTCGTAGAGGTTCAGGTCGGCCTCGCCTACGTAGGTAGAACCATTCTGGCGGCGTACTGTTGTCGAATAGTTATCACGCAGCTCGTTGGTGTTACCAAACATGGCACCCACGTGATGCTGGCCAAACGTACGGTCGTAGTTCAGGAAGAACTCGTAGAGCTGATACAGGGCGCGGGTGTTGCTCTCATCTAACTGCTCTGTCTTGGAGCGTGAGCCTACCTGGGCATTGTTGGTAATCTCGTCGGTATAGTAGTCGTAGAGCTGTACGCGGTGCGACTGCGCTTTCTTGTTGGAGTTGTACTGGCGGATGCTGCCCTTGGCATAGGCACTCAGTCCCTGAAGGGCGGGGTTGATGAAGCTCAGGTCAACGGTGAGCTTACCGCTCAGGCGGGTCATGTAGTCGTGGGTGATAGTCTTACCGCCGTCGTGCAGGTGAGCCAGCACGTTGTTACCACCGAAGTTGTCGTAGTACTTCTCACCACTTTGGGTCTTCAGCGGGAATACGTAGAAATCCTGCAGACCGAAACCGATACCATAGGTAGGTACGTCGGTCTTCTTGGTGTCATAACTGATGCCAGTCTCCAGTTTCACATACTTGCCCAACTGGAAGTCGGTGTTGTTGCGGAAGTTGTACTTCTGCTGTCCGTCGAAGGTCTCGGTGATCAGTGAGCGGTCGCTGGCATAGCCTAATGAGGTGATGCTCTTGATATTCTCCGTACCGGCCTGGATGCTGATGTTTTGGTTGGTGCCCCATGTCGTGCCGTAGACGGCATCCACCTGGTCAGCATTCAGCGGGTCGATGCGGTAAGTATTGGCACCATTCTGCCAGTCGAAAGCCTCATTGTTCAGTACGCGCTTGTACTCTGCCTCTGTGAAACCCATAATGGCCCAGAGTGAAGAGGCACCACCGGGGTGGTTCTTGTCGTTATAGTCGGCCATCAGCATCATCTGTGCCCACTCTGATCCACTGGCTGCAGGATACTTCTTCCCCTGATAGTTCATGGTGGCAGAACCATTGTAGGTGATAGTGGCCTTGCCAGTCTTAGCGCGCTTCGTGGTAACGAGGATCACACCGCCTGCGGCACGTGCACCGTAGATAGAGGCGGCAGCGTCCTTCAGTACCGAGATGCTCTCAATATCATTGGGGTTCAGCTGGTTCAGCTCCCAGGCGTAAGCATCCACACCGTCAATCAGAATCAGCGGGTCGCTGGCGTTGGCAGAGATACCGCCACGGATGCTGATCTTGGCATTGTCAGTAGGGCGTGAAGAACTACGGGTGACTGTCAGTCCGGGGATGGCACCCTGCAGGGCTGTTCCCACGTTAGAGGTGGCGCGACCTTTCAGCACCTCATCGCCCTGCACCATGCCTACAGCACCAGTCAGGGTTGCCTTCTTCTGCGTGCCATAACCTACGACGACCACCTCCTCTAACAGGGAGTTGTCTTCCTTCATCGTAATGGTGATGTTGTCGGCAGCCTTTACTTCTTGCTCTTGGTAGCCGATGTACGACACTACGAGTGTGCCAGTAGCGTTAGAGAGTGTGAAGTTACCGTCGAAATCGGTGACGGTGGCATTGTTAGTGCCCTTCACCTTGATGGTTGCGCCGATGATGGCATCGCCATTCTGATCCACAACCTTACCTTTGATGGTGCTGGCCTGCTGCAGAACCTGAGTATCGTTTGCTCCGGCTGCCTGCATTGGCAGACACGTCATCGTAAAGGCATAAGCCAGCATCAGGCCTATAAGCCTGCCACAGTTGGAAAGATTACTTGCTTTTTCCTTCATAATGATTTGCTTTTATTAATTAAACGTTTAAATTATAGTTTTCTTGTTATACGGATGAATATTCCTTTTTACTCAAAACCCGATAGCTTTTCTCACCTGTTGGCGCACTTGGAGGCGGGTACGGTAGATACGGCTCTCTACGGCGCGTTTCGAAAGACCCGTTTCCAGTACGATCTCATCGGCTGTCTTATCGTCGAAGCGAGCCATCTGGTATATACGTGCATCTTTCTCTGACATGCCCTCGATGGCATTCATCTCAGCACACAGGATGTCGTTCACCTCTGCCTCCTGATTGGTGTAGCTCTGCTCCATCTGCCAGTTGCCCTCATTTTTCACCTTATTAATATATGCGCGATGGCGGAGATAGTCGGTGCGCTTCTGATAAGCTATCTGCACTGCCAGACCTTTCAGCTGGTCAGCGATAATGATGTCGAGCCCCAGAATCTTCAGGAACACTTCCTGCACAAGGTCCTCACACGTGTCCTCTGCGATACATGCCTGACGGAAGATTGAGTAGAGATCCTGTCTCACCTGCTTGTAGGATTCACCGATAATCTGTCGGCTTTTTGCTTTGATTGTTGATTCCATACGCTTCGGGTTTTAAGTTTCGTGGTGCAAAGATAGAGAAAAAACTGGCGGCAAACAAGTTTTATGCCCTTGATTGCCGCCAAATGGTTTAGTGGATAGTCCAAATGATTCAACTGCTTGAAAATTAGCGCGTTTTGTTTTGTTTGCCTAAATTAGAAGCACCGTTTTATACCTTGATACCCTGCTTTTTGAGGTATTCAGCAGGGGTCATGCCCTCCACCTTTCGGAAGGTTGAGAAGAAGTTCGACTTCTTGAAACCGCACCGTTCCGAGAGAGCAGTGATGGTGTAACGTTTTAGTTCGCCCGCCTCAACGAGCCGCTTGAACTCCTCTAAACGGTAGCGGTTGATGAATTCGTAGTAGTTCTCCTTCAGATAGAGGTTGAACACCTGCGAGAGCTTCGGCGCCGAGAGGTGGAGCACATCGGCCAGCTCCTTCATCTTCAGTTCAGCATTAGTATACACCCGTTCTCGCTCGATATAGTCTTTCATGCGCTTTACGATGTCGGCACACTCCTGCTCGTCTATTTTCACCTTCTGGTATTTCTGCTGAGGCTCTTCCAACGTTACGGCCAATTCCTCCTCACTCTTAGCTCTGAGTTCCTCACTCTCCATCAGCGCCTCTTCTATCTCATTGCGCTCAGAAAGCAGTGCCTTTGTGTTTTTGCGATAGCGATACCATAGGAAGAGCAAGGTGAGTGTAATTATCAAAAATACACATTCTATGATGAAGGTGAATGATGGCAAGACAGCGATGTCGTAGGAGGATACAGTACTTCCTATTCCAGCTAGCCTTACGCTCAGACGATGATTGCCCAGCCACAGATGGGAAAGCGATATCAGCTCTCCATCCTGCAGCAGTTGCCAGTCATCATTATCTTCCTTGTATTCATAGAAGCGACCGGTTTGTTTGGCATAATCCACCAGTAATGCCTTGGCTTTGAATGTCTCTGAACCGAAATTCCACCAAAGGGATATCTGATGGCTTTCGTTCATATTAAAAATTTCTGTATTGTTTAGTACCTGATTACCCTGAATGACATCATATAGTGCCACTTTCCTTTCAGACTGAGTTTCCTCCCAAGGATATTTGTCGCCGTTGAGGTCAAGATAGAAGAGCCCTTGCGAAGTGGCTACCCACAAGCGATCGGCATCTGTTGCCATGTCGTTGATGAAATCACCTCCCAATCCTGCTCCCTGGCCAAAGCGTATCATCCCCTGCATCTGATAGTCGAACCTGAACAGTCCCCGCTCAGAAGCCAGCCAATAGTTACCCTTCATATCATCTACAAAGCTGCGGCACCACTTGTCGGTAAGCTTAAGGGGTATTTTGATTTCGCCATAGTCGCGCATCCCCTCAGTGGTATAGAATAGCTGTGGGCCTGTCCGCATGAATATCAATCCGTCGTGACCGGCCGCTCCGCGCATAAATGGCTGTTTGTCGAAGAATCCATCAGGGAAGTTGGGCATTATGATTTCCTGGCTCTCGGCACTATATACGGATATACCCGATGCGCCAGTGAGCCAGGCATTCCCTTTCTTGTCGAATGTAATGCTGATGATAAGCCCGCCGACGATATGCGAGTTCTGTTCAGTATAGCGAGAGATGTTTCCGTCTTTGTCGATAATAAACAGTCCCTCGCCGCTACCTATCCAGAGCCGTCCGTCGGGACCTGTCTTCACGTCGCCAATAGTTGTAAAATCCAGCATACGTGTGCTTAGAAGCTTGCGCAGGGTCATTGACTTGGGTTCCAATACGCGAACTCCGCCATCGTAGGTGCCGATATAAAATTCACCATCCATCCAGGCAATTGAATTTACAATATGCCCACCGCCAAGGTCAGCAGAGGAGAAATAGCGGTTGACGTGGCGAAGCGTGTCCACATACCAGAAACCATTTTGGAGTCCAATAACAGCCTCACTGCCATGAAAGCAGAAGCTGCGCACGTTCATACCCGATGTGTCAAAATCATCACTGCTGTATGGTTGGAACATTTTGCCAACATGGTAAGTGTAGGAGAGCCCATAGCGAACAAAGCCAAACCAGTTGATCCCCTCCTTTGATCGGTAAAAGCTGTAAAGCGCATTTGTGGGTAGCTGGCAGGTGCTTTTGTCACTGGTATTAAAGGTTTCTACAATCTCTAGCGTCTTGGGGTCAAGCGTGAAAGCACCGGCACCATCGGTGGCTACGCAGATATAGCCGTCGCTGCTCAAGCTGACGGTTCGGACGACATTGCCGATGCCGTTAATATGTGTGACCTGCCTTGTGTCGAGGTCGAAGACCAACAGACCTGCAAACTGAGTTCCGATAAAAAGTCGTCGATGGTACTTGGCAAATTGTGTGGTGGCGGTTTTATCTGGGAGTTCTTCACGTTTGACGACCTGGCTGATTTCTTCAGTTTTTGGGTTGAAGGCGAAGACACCATATCGTCCCAAAAACAGAATTTGCCCATTGTCATCGAGGACAAATGACCTGACGATATTGTCAAGTCCTTGGTTACTGGCTCCTACATTGAAGGTCTTCAATTGACAGCCATCATACATTTGCAGACCTTGTCGCCCCCCAATATATAGAGTATCGCCAACAGCAAGCAGTGCTGTGGGAGAACTCACCTCTGGCAAAATACGCTGAAATTGCTTCTCGCCAATTCTCAATTGGAAAAGCCCGGTTTCTGCCGCTGCAAAGATTGTATGGTTATTCAGTTCACATATATCATTAACGACAACGGTGGGATGTCGGGCGTCTGAGAGGCTGAACTGCGAGATATACTTGCCGTTATAGGCACTCACGCCATTACTTGTCGCAATCCAAATATGTCCGCCATAGTCGGAGATGACACGGTATACGGTCTCTCCCGACAGCCCGTTGGAAAGCCGCAGGTTGACCATAGTCTCTTCTATATTCATTGCATGCAGTCCTGTTACCATAAAAAAGAACAGCAGCAAGAAGTGACACTTTGAAGTTATATTGTTAACCGTTAGCATGATTACAATTAGGTTTCGTATCCACAAAGGTACGAAACCTAACTCACATTCCTGACAATCCGGCTTTTATTTTATACTTTTTTCACCTTTTAGGGTTGCTGTAATAATTATCACTCTCTCTTGATTTGTATGTTCAGCTCCTGCACGGCTGACTTATAGGCTTCGTCGCCATCGGCTTCGATGCTGAGGGTGATGCCCTTCCAAAGCCTGTCTGGGTCGATACCGAAGTAGTCGTGATTCACGCAGAAGGTGTACTCACCCGTCTGGATGGCGGGGCCGGAAATCAGCACCACTCTCGGACGGACTGCAGCATGCTGGGTGCTTTCACTCACGTAGTCTGCATTCACGAATACCGGTTCAATGGTAAAGGTGTCGGTGCTCAGGCTGATGTTCATCTTGATATGCTTAGAGGGGTCGTGGGTGATGAGTTCACCTCCGATCCGTGCGGAGAGATGCTGCATCTGTTTGCCGCGTGTCTCGGCGTAGCGGGCTTTGGTCCAGCTGACCATCTCTTCATCTTGATACCAAAACTGGTCGTGCGGATCCAGACTCTCTGTGCCGTCCTCAAGCCAGCGCGAGTAATAGCAGCCGCCCTTCGGACGCGGGTCTTTCAGAGCCTTTGCAATGAAACGGGCGATGTAGAGCTGCGTATCCTCGCAGAGGTCGAAGTGTCCCTTACCGGCATCGCAGAGGAAAGAGATGCGACTGTCTGGATACATCATACGGAAGGCCAATGCCGGACGTACACGGCCTTCCCACCATTCATACTCTCCCTCAATCATCAGACCGGGTATAAAGTCGATATTGCGGTTACGACCCCACTCGATGTTTTCTTTCCCATAGCCACAGAGGTTGGTACGAGGCGCATCGCCGTGATAAGAGATGATGCAGAGCGTGCGCTCAGGATTCCAGGCGGCGAAGTTCCAGGGGAAGGTGGCCTGGGCAGAGTGGCCGAAAGGAATAACGGGTGCGGTGGCTATCTCTGGATGTTCTGTTCCCTCGGCAAACTGGTGCATCACCTCCTCAAACCGCTGCTGGCATCCGCTATTCACATCCCAATTGAATGATCCACGCTGGATAAACGCCATCGCCACACCGAGGGTGTCCATCTGATGGCAGAAACGGGGACTGCGGAAGAGCACTTCTTCCGTCATATTCTGGTGGCAGTAGAGCACGGCCTTCACGCTGTCCGTGCCCTGCGGTAGGCGTAGATAGGCGCGTTCGCCAGGCTCTCCAGTCTGGAAATCCCACGTCACCAGCCGCTGCTGTATCGCTATGCGCTCACGGATGTAGTCGGTTATCTGGCGCACGTAATCCACATTGGCATGCAGACGGTCGAAGCGGGTGCCGAACGGTCCCATCGTGAGAGGACGATCATCACGGTCCTGATGGGCCACGCAATGGAATACGAAGTAGTTCACCCCGGCATCGCACACCTTATCGATATCCTCACGGAAGTTGGAGAGCGTGGCAGGAATGTCAGCATCACCGGGATAGGCTGTGCCAAACTCACAACCGATGACCTGTCGCCCTGCGCTGTGACCATAACGGCTGACAAAGCGCGGACGCTCAATACTGCCGTAATGGCAGCGGGCCCAGTATTCACTCATTGGCAAGTCGAAAGAAAGTCCGTATGCCTTACGGTCAAAGTCGCCGTTGCCGTAAGGCTCGCCTGCCAATAGCAATCCGTAGCGATGCACCTTTTCCTTCAGCGGTCCTACGAACTCTTGCATAAACAGCCGTTCTTTGGTTTTATTCCCCTTGCCGATTCCGCCAGTCAGGAAGTCGCGCCCTTCACCGGTTGTGATATAGTCGGCTCCTAAAGCCTCTGTATAGTCTTGCCGCCCAGCCTCCCAACTGTCCACGAGTATGTAGCGCAGTGTGGTGCCGCAGTAGGGTTTCAGTTCATCGAGCAGGGGACCGAGGAATCGCTCAAAGTGTACTTCTACACCCCTCCGCGACAACTTGTCTACCTCCAGTCCGAGTCCACTTTCTGCGGCTGCCGTCACTTGCTGGCCGTTGGTGGTGTACCCTACACGCCGGTAAGTCGTTCCAGTGCCGGGAGCAGTCAGCACCTCTATACGGTCGAGATTGGTGCCAAGGTTACTTGTCAGGCGGAGAAAGCGACACTTTGCAGGCTCGCAGGCAAAGTAAATAGGTATGTCATGTGCCTTTAGGGGTGTGCCTGTCACTGTGCCCACTTCTCTCCATGTCTGGCCGTCAAGGCTCACCTCTACCTTCAGCTTTGGGGCATAGTCTCGCGGACCATCAAAGGGATCGAGCGGGTGCTCGCGTTCACCTCGCCAAAGATTGAAGCCCACGATGGGTTTTTCTTTCTGTAGGGTAATGGTGATTTGCTCGTTTTTCTCTATCCGCCGGTTGATATCTTGCATCTCGTCGGCACAGGTGGTGCGGAAGGTCTTGATATCGCGGTAGAATCCCATCTTGTGTTTAGGTACGGGCGGGTTCTTCTTCGATGATACGCTCCACGTCAGTTGCTTCATCGATTCTTCGGGTTTTACCCAAGGACCGCCCATTGCGGTATAGCCCGGAGCGTTGTGCAGTCCTAAAGTGATGCCAAGCCGCTGCGCCTCCTTACAGGCATGTTTTACGCAGTCTATCCACTCCGGTGAACCATAGTCCACAGGGCCGCGCTCTACACCAATCCAAGTGTCGAAGATGAAGGCCGACTCAATGCCTGCCACTTTCATGTATTCCAAGTCTTTGGTAATACCTTCTTTCGAGATGTTGCCGTTCATCCATTCCCAGTAACATCCCGTCACAGGCTGTGCCCATGTTATAACCGCTGAAAGACAGTTCATTACCAGTAAAACGAAAACTTTCTTCATATTCTCCTGTTTTCTAAAAATACGAACCGGTGGCCACGTTTACGCAAAATAACCAGCAAAAAAACCAGACGCTTCACAGCGCCCGGCCTTTTTACCTTAGAAACAACTAATTACTAACTATTAACTAACTAACAAATCATAAATGTATGAATCTAAACTAACAATGCAACTATTTTGCTATATATACGGATGGCCGATGTTGCTTACGCAGAAAAATCGCATTTATTTTGTGATGCGTATCCAGTCGACATCGAGCCAGCCACGGTTGGCCTTGCGGTCACGGCACTCTGCAACAAAACCAAACTTGGCGCCAATCCACTTGCCCTGCCGCATCGTGAAAGGCTCGCCAGCCTCGCGGAAGTGCTTGCCGTCAAGACTGTAGGAGAAGCGGCAGATGCCGTCGCGTACCGTCTGGCGCAGATAGAGGTCAAGATAGATGGCGGGGGAATAGGGTATCGTGTCGCGCTCGGTGGGCTGGAGAGTGACGAGTGCCTGCTGCGACTCGCTGTTGCCCTCATCGGCATTCAGGCAGGTGTGGCGCTGCAGCAGGAAATGGTCGCCCTGGCGGGCAACGACGAGGGCAGAATAGTCGCGTCCCATCATCACGAGACCGCCGTATTGGTTGTCCTCCTTCGAGGCGAAGCGCACCTTCGCCGTGACGGTGAAGCGCGGTGCCGTGGGCTTTTGCAGCAGCAGGTTAGGAACATCCCAGAGGCTGCGGAAACCGTCAGGCAGGTCGTTGGTGTAAAGCCGGAAAGTGCCGTCAGCTGTAGGCATGCCGAAATGCTGCTGGTAGTTGGCGTGCCACTGCCATTGCAGCCCCAGCTCACCGCTGTTAAACTCATCGCTCTCCTGCGGATTGAATCTGTTCTCTATGCTCTTTCCACTCTCCTCTTTCCTCTGCTTTGGTTTGCGATACTTTGTGTAGGGCTCGCCATGATTGCCCATCATAGGCCAGCCGCTGGTCCAGTCGACAGGCTGGAGATAGATAACGCGGCCGTATGCTCCCTTGTCGTTAAAATGTAGGAACCAGTCCTCACCTGCTGCGGTTTGCACCCAGGCACCCTGGTGAGGGCCGTTGATGCCGGTCTTACCCTGCCACATCACGCGCTTCCACTCGTAGGGGCCGTAGGGCGACTTTGAGTGCATGGCCAACTGCCAACCCATCTCCACACCACCGGCAGGATTCATAATCCAGTACCAACCATCGCGCTTGTAGAACTTCGGACCTTCGGAGGTATGGTTAACCTGGCCTCCGTCGAACACGATGCGTGGCTTGCTGATGGCGTGGGTGCCGTCGGCAGAAAGCTCACGTACGGTGAGCACAGAGTTGAAACCGGCTCGCGAACCGGCCCAGCCATTCACCAAGTAGCAGCGGCCGTCATCATCCCACAATGGACAGGGATCAATCATGCCTTTGCCGGGGATGACGCAAACAGGTTTGCTCCATTCCTTCGCAGGGTCTTTGGCTTTCACCATGAAGATGCCGAGGTCGGGATCGCCCCAATATATAAATAAGGTGTCGTTGTGGTGACGGATAGCGGGTGCCCATACGCCCTTGCCGTGCTGCGGACGGTCGAATATCTCTTTCGGCTCCTGCTCTTGCAGGGCATATCCGATAATCTCCCAGTTTACCAAGTCCTTGGAGTGCAGTATCGGCAAACCAGGGATGCAGTTGAACGACGAGGCCGTCAGGTAGTAATCATCGCCCACGGCACAGACATCGGGGTCGCTGTAGTCAGCATAAAGCACAGGGTTGGTATAGGTGCCGTCACCGTTATCCGGGCACCACACTCGTGATACATACTGAGCATGTGCAAAGGTTAAACTTACTAATGCTATCGACAATAAAAAACTCCTCATATTCGTATTGTTTCTTATGTATACGGATATGAGGAGCTGTTTACGCATTATTTTTGCCAATATACCACGTAGCGGCAGTGCTGGAGATTGTAGAAAGGCTCAACGCTGATGCCGCTGGCTGTCTGGAAACGGAGACCGCCTAAGTGCTGGAGCGGAGTAAGTGGCAGGTCGGGGTGCTTGCCGTAGTCGAAGGTGTAGTAGTCGTTGTACTTCTTCGGGTCACTAAAAGGATGCTGCACCGCTTCAAGTCGGCCTCCGAGCACGATGGGACCGTAGAGCAGGGCGACGTGTGATGAATCTCCTTTTGTGGCTTCTTCGTGGAGCGACATGCCAAATTCTACTTCGGCCCGTTTGACGCCCTTCACCAGCACATAGCCGTCTTTGCTTGGTTGCACCTTGTGCCCATTCACCTTCATGTAGATAGCCCAATAGGGGTAGCGTATTTTCAGAGTTGTCTTCGCTGAGGCTGTAATCAGTGTTTTATTCGACTTAGGGAAACTTGTTGTTTGTCGGATGGCGGCTCCATTGAAGTTCACTTCCGATGGGATGAAGAGGTTGATGTAGAGTTCCTTGTCGGTATGGAAATAGATACTCGACTGGTACTTGGCGTGGCTCTCGAAACCGCTTCCCACGCAGCACCAGAACGAGGAGTCGCGAGTGGAGTAGAGCCGGTAGCCACCAGTCATCAGCGGCGTGAAGTAACATACCATCGAAGTAAGGGTATCTTGCTGACCAAGGATATGATTATAGAGTGCCCGCTCATAGTAATCCATGATTTTTGAGTCGGGCTGATAGGCAAAGAGACGGTCGGCGAGTTTCAGTAGGTTGTAGGTACAACAGTTCTCGCCGTCGTAGCCCGAGAGGTGTTTGCTTTGCGTCTCAAGCTTGAAGAGATGCTCCTTGTCGCTGACCTCACCTGTGACAAAGGCATGGTCGATAGTGAGTGTATTAAATAATAAGATGGCAGCCTGACGGCCAGATTCATCACCAAACAGCTCGTAGTTGCGGCACTCACCGAGAAGTTTGGGAATGAAGGTGTTGGCATGGTTGGTGCCCAGGTCGTTGTTGCCCTGCTTCAGTGGGTCAATCTTGTCGTTGTGATAGAAGAAGCGTGCCACCCAGAGGTAATTGTCATCGTGGGTGATGGCATAGAGATTATACATGGCTTCGTTGAAACCGCCAAACTCATTGCGGAGCATGCGGGTGCGGGTGGTCTCATCGAGAGGCTTCAGTTTGTTGTACGCCCAGTCGCCCATGCCTTTCGCTACCTGCAAGGCAGTCTCGTTGCCGCACATCGTGTATTGGTCTATCACCCCCTGAAGTATCTTGTGTAGCGTGTAGAATGGCGCCCAAACACTTTTCCCTTGGATGTTGCGGTCGATGAGTCCTTCGCCAAAGGCGGAAAGATAGCCGGTACCGTACTGCCGCTGCACTTCTGCCAGACCCTGAACCAACGAGTCGGCTTTCTCGCGCATCTGTAGATTGGCCATAGCTGAGAGTAGATGGCCAGTGATGTGACCACGCAGGTCGCAGTCCATCGACTCCCATCCGGCAAGATGGTGCATCGTCATATAGCCACCCTCCTTTGAGGAGAATACACCCGCTGTGTTGCGGAATGAGTGGAGTAGTGAACTGACGGGGATGGAGGCTATCCATGCCGAGTCGCGCTGCATGTTGCGCTGGAATCGGCTATGCAGCAGTCGGACATCTTTAAGCGCAAAGGGCTGACACACGATTTGTGCCTTTAAGGGAACGGCAAATAATAGCGTAAGGGCTGAAAGAACAATTCTGGATTTCATCATACCGGTTGATTATTTCTTAGTTTTCAATATTTACTTGCAAGGGCTGTCGCCTTGCCCCCATCATGCCTTCAATGCGACATTGCCACTCCTGCTGAGAACGCACGTCGAACTCGCTCCAGGCGGCTCCGAAGAAGTAGTGGAAGCGCTGACCGCGATAGTCTTTGAGGATGCCAAGCGCATGGCTTTCCTGCTTACGAATGTCGACATTCGCGTCGGGGAACAGAAGGGCAACATATATCTCACTTTGGTGACGCTCTGGGTCGATAGTTGGGTCGGCATAATGTACATAGCCGTCGCCAATCACAATGCCATCGGGCTTTGAGGACCGAATGGCAAAGCCGGCAGCAACCTCAGCCGATTGCTTGATACCGCTGTACCAGACAGTGGCTTCGCAGAAATTGGAGCCTTTGTCGAGCGAGAGGATGCGGTGCTCAATGATGCCGTCGGCGGTATTGGGGAAGTCAACTTGCACGGTGAAGCGCAGTGGACCTTTGTCGAGAATCTTATATGTCTCGTAGCACCAAGGGTAGACGATTTTCCCGTTGCGGATGAGACAGGGCGTGCCACAACCTAATGTAGGGCCTACGGCATAGCAGTCGAGGGCTTTGCCGTAGTCGAGGTGGAACGACAGGCGCGGGTCGTTGCGATAGAGTTCAGGCAAGACCAACTCAGTGGTGCGTTTTACCCACACATCATGCCCGAATCCCTTCTCGCCTTTGCGCTGTAGGGCTGGACCATACAGACGGAAACCTATACGGTCGTTCTCGAAAGCAATGTCATCAAGCCGCTCAGGATATTGCTGCCCTCCGACTGATGACAGTACGGGGGCTGGTATGCCTGGCTGCAGGGTATAGACAGCTTTTGATAGGGGACTCACATGTACATCAATCAACAATTGTCCGTCGTAGGTCAGTTGACTGGTGCGCTCAATGCCGAAGGCATCGCGTACTATCACGCCCTTGCTCGCACTAAAACTAAGTAGGGTAGTATCGATAGCCACCAACTCTTTCCGCTGTAGGGCGGTGGGGTTGCTGATGGTGACTTTTACCTGCGCCAGAGAGGTCGCAGTGCAAAGCAGGAGGAACGCAGAGAGAATATGTTTCTTCATTTTGTGATGGGTTTAATGTGGAGAGCGGCACCACCGCTGGACTGCAGCTGCAACGTGACGGGCTTGCCGGGTTTCAGCTTGATGGTCTTCACGCCTACCTTGGTCTTTGTGCCGACGGTCAGGTCATCGTTATAGACCGTCACCTCATACTTTCCTTTCGCCAGGAAGCCGGTGGGAATCGCAATGGTGCGGGCCTCATTGTTGGTCATGGCGGCCACATACCATTCCGTGCCGGAGCGGCGGGCCACAATAATATGGGAGCCGGGCGTGCCGTTGAGCACACGGCTCTCGTCCCAGGTGGTCTTCAGCTGGTCGAACCATGCCAACTCCGGCTCGTCGTCGGCATACTCGGGCTTGTCGTACCAGAAAAGGGTGGTGAGCGGCGAGTAATAGACGAGCGAAGCAGCCAACTGATGGCCGTGGGTGGTCTTGAGCCGCTTATCGTAATAGCAGATGGTGTAGTCGGCAGGGCCGTTGATCATACGGGTGAAGGGCAGCACGGTATTGTGGGTGGCGTCGGGAAACTCCTCGTTGCCACGGATGCCCTCCTGCGTGAGCAGGTTAGGATAGGTGCGCGAGAAGCCTGAAGGCCGAAACTCGTCGTGAATGTTCACCATCAGGTGGTTCTCGGCGGCACAGCGTACAAGGTCGTGCAGCCATACCGCCCAACGGTGGGAGGCATACTCCACGAAGCCGCTCTTCACGCCGACGATACCCCAATCATGGAGCAACGGGAAAAGTTGGCGCATCTGCTTCTGCAGCGCATGCTGGTTGACGTAGAGCCAGATGCCCACACCGTTTTCCCGGCCGTAGGCCACTACACGCGGCATGTCAATCTGGGGAATCACCTTCGTGGCATCGCCGTCATGACTGGTGCAGGGCTCGTACCACTTCCAGTCGAAGAGCACATAGGGAATGTGGTGTTTGGCACAGAAGTCGATGTTGCGCAGGGCTGCCTCAGTGGTGAGGATGGTGCAGCGCATGATGGTGCCGGGCTTCACCCATTGGGCGGCATCAGCCACCTCGCACGGCGGGTTAAGGTTGTCGATGATGTAGCGGCACTCCAATAGCCGGGCATAGTTTTCTGCCGTGAGGATGACTTTCCAGGGCGTGGCGTAATAGGTCACGATGTCCACTGGTGAGTACATCGTCGTGCAGAGCGTGTTGGGCTTGGCCGTTGAGGCGACATTTTTCTCCAAGCACCAGTCATCCACATCGGCGTCAGCCAACGCGGCATAGAGGCCACAGGGCAGTTCTACCGTTACGACGCGCTCGATGGGCTGCCGCACCTCGTTGACATCTTTCAGTTCGTAGGGAGCCTGTGCCCACTCTGCCGCCCACACTTTCGTGCCCGGGGCGAATGTGTACTCCGTCAGGTCGGCGGTCACCTTGTGAAACACAGCCTGCGGATGTTCCGGGAAGAAGTAGCGGAAGGCGATGCCCTCGTCGTAGGCCCTCACCTCGATATTCAGGCGATAGTCGCTGCCATCATGCTTCGAGAGGTAGAGTGTACCGGCATTGTAATTGTCTGGCACGGAGGCCTGCTCACCCCAGAGGTTCTCTATCGTGGCGCGATGTTCCGAATGGCTCACGGAGTCAACCGTAAAGCCGTTCATCCAGCAGTTGTACTGCGGGTAGCGGCGGGCAAGGGCACGCTCCCACGTGTGGTTGTCGAGGTCGAGACCCAGGCGGGAGTCGGTGACGATGGGTTTGCCGTCACGGGTGACGCTGTAGGTCAGTTCGTCACCCTGCCGACTCACAGTCATCTGGTTATGCCCCTGCGGCGATGTCACCGTCAGCGAGGCAGCTAAAAGGAACAGACTTGCAATCGTATTCATCACTTCACGAATTTAAGATTCTCCACATGTGAGCCGACGAACATCGGCACGTAGTCGCTGGCGGCGTGCCACTTGGGCTTGCCAGGCATATCATCGGCAATAACGCGCCCGTTGATCTTCAGGTTCTCGAAGGTGATGTTCCTCACCTTGTGCCGCTCGTCGTAGCCCATGATGATACTCAGGTCGGGCTGCGGGCCGTAGAGGCGGACGTTGCGGAAGATGATGTCCTCAACGCCTCCACCTGCTGCCGTACAATATTTCTGGTTCCAGCCCACCTTCACCTGGGCGATGCTGCCCTGACGGATACCCTCAATGCGGATATTGTCGAAGGTGACATCCTTGACGAAGTTGCCGTCGCCGCAGTTGATGGCCAGACATCCCTGATAGTCCACCTGCGACTCAGCCTGACAAATGATGTCGAGGTTGTCATAGCGCAGACCCACGATGCTGTCGCCGACAGCTGGATTCCCGTGCAGGCCAATCATGATGGGATGCGCCACATCAGCCCAAAGCGTGGAGTTGGTCATACGGACATTGCGCACCGAGCCGCTGAATCCCTTGCGGGTGGCATAGGCAGTGGTGCAGTCATCGCTGTTGCGGCAGAATACGCGGTCGTAGAGGATATTGCTGCATCCGCCGAAAACGTTCAGGCCATCACCCCAGGCAGGATGTGAGATCGAGCGCACATCGTGGATGGTGACATCACGTGACTCGCCAATAGGACAGGTGTTGAGGATAAGACCATCTATCACTACATTCCGTGAGCGATACACATGACAGCCCTCATAGCCGCTTTCCGGCCGCGCGATACCGCGCCCTAAGATGCTCACATTCTCAGCATCCTCAATGGCAAAGGTGCCCGTGAAGTAACTGCCGCCGGCAAGATAGACGGTGGTGTTCGACTTCACCCGGATGGTATCCTCGGTATAGAGACCAGGCTTGTAATAAACGAATTCACGTTTCTGTGCCTTGGCCTCCTTTTGTGCAGCCTCCATCGTTTTGGATGGCTTCGAAGTGAATACTAACAGATTATTGGTAATGTCGCCATCGAACTCCACACTCACGTTCTCAGGCTGGAAAAGCAAAAATTCCAACGTGGAGTCGTTCTTTACCTGGGCGATGGTGCCGCGATAGTCTGGACGGATGCGGGCTGTCTTGTACTTCTTGTTCTTGGTGATGACACGAACGAACACATCGCCGGTATAGTCGAAGAAGGTATAGGAGATTTCTGACTGCTTGTGTTGGTTATTGCCTATAGGAGCATTCACGCGTGCCATATAGGTGTCTATTTTGGTCCACTCCTTTCCGCTGCGCGGCATGATGTAGACATCGTAGTCACTCTTCATCGGTGCGCCCAAGGGAGCAGGATAGGTGTAGATGGTATGCAGCTTGGCTCCCTCCTTCACGCCGGGGATAAAAAACTCATCGGCCTCAATGCCGGGCTTCATCTCGCCGCGCTTCTTGGCCCTGTCCCTATAGGCCAGTATCTTCTTGGTGTAAGGCATTTTCATTCCGCATCTGCCCACATAGTGCTGATAAGGCAGGTCGTAGGAATCACGAATCTTGCCTCGCGACATCTCGCCGGGTTCCGTCCAGTCGATGTAGAGGCCTGTGCAGTCTTTCCAGGTCTCGAAGGGCACATCATAGCCCAAGTTATACTTGGCCGTATATTCAAAACCTTTCATCAGCCGGTTGTCGAGGGCGCCCCAGAGATCATTGTCTGTCTCGGGCGATATTTTCTTGCCGTACTCCCACGCCATTTCGCAAACCTCAGCCAGGGCGGCAAGACCAAGTTGGGTGTGCCCCTGGTCGCGCCCAGTCTCCTGACACTGCCCAGTCTCGCTGACATAACGGGGCAGCGAGCCGTTGTCGTTGGCATGCAGATAATAGTCAATGGCAGCCTGATAGAGTTGCTTGTCTTCCAAGAAAATGGCACAGGCCATGCGGCATTGATTGACGATGGCGCCCCAGTTGCCGTTGGCATACGGACTGTCGGCCTCAAACTTCTCCATCACCGGCAGTGCGGCACGGCGGATCATCGCTGCCCACTGGGGCATCTGATAGTCTTTCACCAATATCATCGCGCGAACGAGCCAATAGGTCTGAATCATACAGAGTGGTGCATCGTGGCCATCAAACCGCTGGAGGGTAGAGGCGTAGGCGTTGATAATCTTCACGGCTTTCTCTTGTTGACCTGTCTTAGCGAATTCTAAGGCGGCCTTCATGTCGCGTTCACTGCCGCCCTTCGTCTTGGCGTATTGTCCATCGCGTGCCACAATCTCATACGGGCCTGCCATCTGATAATCGCCCTGCTGCGCAAAGCTAAACGACAAATGGCAAATAATAAATGATAAGCTCAGCAAAATCCGTTTCATTGTCATCAATTGTTTTCCTTTAAATACGAACAACGGTGCAAATATACGCAAAATAATCAAAAGAGAGAAATTTTAAGTAAATGAATCGGGCCAGCCGTATATAGAGAAAACGCATTTGATATGAAAAGACTGATAATCGGCATGGCTCTTGGCTGCCTGATGGCCTGCCAGACGGAAAAAGGACAGACTGATTTCAACGTGGACGAGCAGCTCAGCTACTGCGCCTCACAGGTGAACAGGGCACTCAATGCCCTGAAAGACAGCGACTACACAATGGAGCCGCGCAATATTCTCGATGGCGATACGGCCTGGAACTGCCGCAAGGCTTCGGTTGAGGAATGGTGCTCGGGTTTCTGGCCTGGCATCCTGTGGATGGACTACAGTCATACAAAAGATGAGCGTGTGCGTAAGGCTGCCGAGGGTTACACCGATGTGCTGACCTTTCTCGGCGAAAAGCCGGCCTTCGACCACGACCTGGGTTTTCTGACTATCAATTCATTCCTGAAAGGCTATGAGACAACGGGCAGTGAGACCTACAAGCGCATCGCCTTGGCTGCAGCCGACACGCTCGCCACCTTATATAATGATAAGGTGGGAACCATCCTCAGTTGGCCCCGTCATGTCAAAGACTATGGCGGGCACAACACCATCATGGACAATATGATCAACCTTGAACTGCTCTTCTGGGCTGACTCCGTACAGCGCAGCCAAATCGTAAATCGGACTCGCTACGCGCTTGGCTCGTCCAAGAAATCCGTAAATCGTAAATTATTTGACATTGCCGTGCGACATGCCGAGACTACCATGCGGTATCACTTCCGCGAGGACGGCAGTTGCTATCACGTTGCCGTCTACGACACGCTCGACGGCCACTTCATCAAGGGCGTTACCCATCAGGGCTATGCCGACTCTTCGATGTGGAGCCGGGGCCAGTCGTGGGCCATCTATGGCTATACGATGGTCTATCGCTATACGAAAGATGAGCGGTTCCTCAGCTTCGCCCAGAAAGTGACCGACATCTATCTCCGCAGGCTCCACGAGACCAGCGACGATTGGGTGCCCCTCTGGGACATGGACGACCCTCGTGGACTGCAGGCTCCGAAGGATGCCTCCGCCGCCTGTGTCGTGGCCAGCGCCTTGCTGGAGCTTTGCCAGTATGTTGATGAGGCCAAGGGCCGTGAATACCGCGATGCCGCCAACGCCATGCTCATCTGCCTGAGTTCAGACAAATACCAAAGCCGCCAGCGCAACGTGGCCTTCCTGATGCATTCCACAGGCCACCATCCCGCCGGCTCCGAGATAGATGCCAGCATCATCTATGCCGACTATTACTACCTTGAGGCCCTGCTCAGATATAAACAGATAAACTAAGCAGGTCTACTTTGAGGAGTTACTCGTAAAACGTCTGGCGCTGTATCCACAGTTTGAAGAGTGCGTCATCGAAGGTGGCTGTCTGTCCGTCAATGTCAATCAAGTCTTTCTTCAGAAGGGATTTCTTGACGGATTGAACATTGGCTGATGATTCCAAGCGGTATTTCCTGATAACCTCCTTATGGCTGAACCCTGTACTCACGCCGTTTGCAAGTGCCCTGAGGAAGTTCAGCTGGAATTCCGTCAGTTGCTCCACTTCACGCTGGAAGAATATCTTATTTTGCTCCAGGAGATCATCGATGGCAGCATCAATGTCTTCATTGCTGACCACCTTGCCAGCTTTGTACCATACCAGCCAAGCTAAATGTTGCACGTATGACGAGAGGTTTTCTGTCAGTTCGCAGATTCGGGCAGCTTGCTGCTCGCTAATCGTCTTTCCTGTCTCCCTGAATTTGTCGCAAATAAACGGTATCCACTCCTCTGTAGGAATCTTCTTCAGGAATATCATGTCGCCAAACTTATAAAATGGTTTGCTTTTTTCATTGAAAATGTTTTCCATCAGGTGCTTCTTGCTGCCGAACATGCAGTAGGTCACCTCCTGTTGATGCTGCCATGCTGAGCGTAGCTTTTTCTGGAAGGTCTGCGTGTCGGAGAAATCGGCTATCTGTTGGAATTCGTCAATGCACACAACAATGTGGACTCCTTTCTTCTTGGCTATCCTCTGGGGCAGGTCAAGAATCTCCCTCTCCGAATTGTCCTTCGGATTCCATTCAAAAGAAACTTCAAAGTCGTTCATCGGGTCTGTTCCGAAGGAAAACTTGGGAGAGATATTGGACAGGAAGGCCTTAGCAGTCTCCACCCACTCATCGAGTTTTGAGGATGTTTGTCTCACGATTTCATTGGCAAATGCTTTGTAGAATTCATACTCTGACTTACACTGGAAGACATCAATAAAGACAAACCTGATATCTGGACTTGCGGCCTCACCGATGACTTTCTTTACCAGCGATGTCTTACCCCAGCGGCGTGGTGAGATCAAGATGGTGTGAATGCCGTGGGTGAGGTTGGCAGTCAGACGCTTTGCATCTTCTGCCCTGTCTGTGAAATATATGCCTTCTGCAGCCCGTCCGAAGACAAAAGGATTCTCGGTTTTCATACTTTCTGCATTTATTTACCGCTGCAAAGGTATGAAAGTTTTTTGTTAGTAACAAACTTCTTACTAACAAATTAATAACTTTTATGAATCTTGTTAGTCTGGGTAACTACTCATTTTTGATGTCCTAAGTAATGCATCCTCAGTTTATTCCTCAGTTAAAAGAGATGTGTTTTCAGCAGGGGAGGGAACACGAGATGGCACATTCTCAGTAAAAAGAAGAATGTGAATAGGATGCAACTTGCCCAAAATCAGCGACTGCCACAATCGCCATGTACGCCCGATTTGCTCTCCTGTTCTTTGTTCTTATTCTGTTATGATATAGTATAGTTCAAAATTTGGTTTCGGGCGGTCGTTCCAATATAAGAGGCCGCACGCTCGCAGATGTAGGGGCGGTCGCCCGTATTCGTAAGGGCGGTCGATGAAATCGAGCTACCTGCCTTCTCTTTCCCTGTTAGCCTACTGGTTTCTCCCTGTTAGCCTACTGGTTTCTCCCTGTTTTCTTGCTTTATGTTGCTCTCTCCGTTGCCTGCGTCGCCCTTGAAGAGTGGCGAGCCATTCTGGATAATCCCCGTGCAACTTCCCTACCGTCGCCCTACCGTCACCCTACCGTTACCCTAGCGTCACCCTAGCGTCACCCTAGCGTCACCCTAGCGTCACCCTAGCGTCACCCTACCGTTACCCTAGCGTCACCCTAGCGTCACCCTACCGTCACCCTACCGTTACCCTAGCGTCACCCTACCGTTACCCTAGCGTCACTTCAACACACAGGACAACTACATGAAACGAGGCCGGTTGGTGTGAACTTAATCACTCTTGATGCAAAAATAATTCAACCATACAGGTCGAAAAAATTCCCAACGCGCGTATTGCAGGTCACAACGAATTCAGCAACAAAGCATGTCCTTGTTTTGATGTCTCAGAATACTCCGACCTCCAACCAAAACCAAATTAGTTGTATTTGCTATTTTATAGAAGAAATGAGGCTCATAATTTGTGAGTATCATTTTTTTGTCGTATCTTTGCGCCAAAATCAGAGGCTTATGGGCACATATATTAATTTAGGTAAAGCAGGATTCCAGTCTGCGCGGAATAGCGAATACGTGGACAAATCAGGGCTGATAGCTATTGTTAATAAGACGCTCTTTACAGAACGTCGTTTCAGTTGTGTTACCCGTAGCCGGCGTTTTGGAAAATCTTTAGCTGCAAAGATGCTTTGTGCATATTACGACCATTCGTGCGATTCCCGTAGTCTTTTTGCAGACTTGGAGATAGCTGGTAATCAGTCGTTTGAACAGCATCTGAACAAGTATGCCGTACTGTATTTAGATATGACAAACTTCATGAGTGACCAGCATGCTGAAGATATCGTTGCCAAGGTAAGGCATAAATTGAAGTCAGAGGTCATAATGGCTTATCCAGGTATTTCCGCCTCTGACGATGATGACCTGATGGACACGCTGCTCAAAGCCCATGTTGCCACTGGTGATACCTTTTTCTTCATTATTGATGAATGGGATGCCATCTGTAGGGAATATCCTTCTGATTCTGTTGCTATGGATGACTATGTCAGGTGATTGCGTCGTATGTTCAAGAGTGTAAACGCGAACGATGTCTTTGCAGGAGTTTATATGACTGGTATCTTGCAGGTCAAGAAATATAATACGCAATCGGCATTGAATAACTTCAAGGAATATTCTATGGTGGAGCCTGGAGATATGGGAGCTTTTTTCGGCTTCACAAAGGATGAGGTTAGGATGCTGGCAGAAAAGGCTCACGATGAAAATACCAGCATACTTTCATATAACAATGAAAACTCACTGGCTTGTGTGCTTTCAATTGCCTACTATTATGCTAAAAATGACTACATCATTTATAGAGAGCTACCCACAGGTAAAGGCTTTGCTGATTTGGTATTTATTCCTCGTAAGAATGTGGACTTGCCTGCCATCATCGTTGAGTTGAAGGTTGACAAAGGAGCCGATGCCGCAATTGACCAAATCAAACGTAGGCAATATCCAGACAAAGTGAAAGACTATACCGGCCGGTTACTTCTGGTCGGTATAGTCTATGACCGTCAGGCCAAACAACATGATTGCCAGATAGAAAAGCTATGCTGAAAGACTATAAATCGCCATTATGTCTATTCTCCCGTGAACTTGCCTACGAACAAGAGAGTGCCTGAAGATGCCTCGCTGATGACA
>Ga0326514_10000702_pt1 | contig 22273 bp, 22 predicted proteins | sample 3_2548_0518_D_FD_203653 | JGI IMG/M metagenome (GOLD analysis project Ga0326514, IMG submission 203653) | Bovine rumen microbial communities from UC Davis, California, United States - 3_2548_0518 | ecosystem: Host-associated > Mammals > Digestive system > Stomach > Rumen | place: USA... | reverse complement strand
GTGCTCGCTCGTTCTCCCCTATTTGCACTAAGGAACGAGAGAGGTAGTCGCGTACCTCCAAGTCGTTTTGTACCCGCAATGCCTCTTCAAAACAACGCACGGCATAGTCGAAACGGCCTATCTTCATGGCTTTCACGCCATCATATTTTAACAAGTCGAACTGCCGTGCTTCGGCATTCTTCTTCTCCTCTTCGGGAGTTTCTTCGGAGTTTCCGAATAGAGCTTTCAGGAAATTCATTTTACTATGGATTTACTTCAACGATTATGAGTGTCGACAGGCAAAAGCTCGAAAATGCCAGTAGGCATCTTGCGCTTCAGCACTTCAAGTTGCAAGTCTTTTCCTGCCACAATGCCATAGCTACGCAACACGCTTTCCACCGTCTTGCGTGCCAGTTCGGGGTGGTTGTTCTCTTCTGAGAGATGGCATAGCCACACATGCTTCAGATGTTCCTGCATGCTCTCGGCAATGGCCTCGCCACAGGCGATATTGCTCAGATGTCCTGTACCACTTTGTATCCGCACTTTCAGGTGAGGAGGATAAGGGCCTGTCATCAGCATTTCCGGATCGTGGTTGGCCTCTATGATGAGATACTGGGCACGGCCAATGTATTTCTTCATCTCGTCGGTCACTTTTCCCACATCAGTCATCAGGCAGAAGGTAATCCCATCAACCTCTATCTGATAACCCACATTGTCGCTTGCGTCATGAGGAATGGTGAATGGTGTAACCTGAAAGTCGCCTATTGTCATCATTTCTCCTGGCACCAAGAAATGCCGCAATTCCTGTGCCACCTTGCGTTGCACACAATAATTGCGGTCGATACCTTCATGCACGGCTCGTGTAGCATAGATAGGCAGGTGACGTTCGTAGCTTAAGCTTCCTACAGACTTGATATGATCGGCATGGTCGTGGGTGATGAGTATATGGTGAACACCCGAGAGTGACAAGCCGTAGTCGCGGAAATGTTTCTTCAAAGTACGAATACCTACGCCTACATCTATCAGCAATCCATCATGCTCGGTATAGAGATAGTAGCAGTTGCCGCTACTTCCACTGCCAAAAGATATGAATTTGAGCATTATTATTCGATTTGATGTGCAAAATTACAAATAAAATGCGAATATAGCTACATATTTTGGGAACATTAACAAAACAATCAGAAAGGAAGACCGACGGCGAAATGGAAAGCCATGTCACGGCTAAGACGGGGATGGAGAAGAGGATAATGCTCGTCGTCGTCAGAAGCAAAGGCAGGATTGATGGCCTTCATACCCAGGTCGAAACGTAGGATGAAATAGTCGAAATTGAAGCGGAAACCAAGACCATAGCTACAGGCGAGTTCTTTGATGAATGTGTCCATTTTGAACTGTCCACCAGGTTGCTCGGGGTAGTCACGCAAGGTCCAGATGTTGCCTGCGTCAACAAAGACGGCAGCATCGAGTTTCCAAAAGAGGTATGTGCGGTACTCTGCATTGAGGTCAAGTTTGAAGTCGCCCGTCTGGTTCAGGAAGTTGATGCGCCCGTCTCTCTCCTTGAAGCGTCCGGGACCGAGCGAACGAACACTCCAGCCACGCACACTGTTGGCACCTCCCGAGAAGTAGCGCTTCTCAAATGGCAGGATGCTACTGTTGCCGTATGGATATGCAATACCAAGCCCAAAGTGGAGAACGATGCTGTTCTCCTGATCGATGCTGAAGGAACGGGTCAGGTCGAAGTCTCCCTTCACATATTGGGCGAAAGCGATATTGAAGAGACGGTAGAAGCCTTGGTCGTTCTTCTTGCTATTGAATAGTTTTGCTCCAACCGACAATACGTTACCCGAGGTCTCTACACCCCACTTCAACGCTACGTCCTTATGATTATAAGAGTAGCTGAAGCCTATCTTGGTGATGAAAAGGTCTTCGTAGTTGTAACGGAGAATGGAGTTGATAGAACTCTCGTTTTCAAGATACTCGGTTTTAAACGTCTCCGACATCCACGGCATGAATACATAGTTGAGGTCAAGTAGGTCAATCTGATACCTGTCATGACGCCCCGGCTTGTTCCATTTGTAGCGCCATGCGCCAGAAAGGACGCGCCGATGGAACTCCGGGCGGTTTTGCATGTCATATAACACCGACACCTCACTGGTGGAATTAATGGTGTTGCGTATCTTGTCGGTCATGAAAGGAGCGATGAAACGCGGAAAGGCCAGTCGAGACTCAATGGAATACTCTAAGAAATCCTGGTTTTGGTAACCTTCAAGACCTCGGATGGATTCATAGGCACCACGCAACTCGACACTGAACAGTTCGCTGCCCCGGAAGAGGTTGCGGTTTTGATAGGTCAACGATGCTGCGGCTCCCAGGTCACCGGCCGTATTTGTACCTTCTGGCTCAATACTGATGGTGGAAGGCTTGTTGGTTTGCACCTGAATGTTGCAGTCGAGCACGGCGGTATCAGGTCGCTGGACAAATGAAATGCTGGTATATTTGACCGCCTGCATACGACCAAAGTGGTTGTAGGTGTTCTGGAGGTCAGAAGCAGAAAACAGCCCATTTGGCCTCAGATGGGTACACTCCTCCAACACATGACGGCGCAGATGGATGTCGCTATCGGTGGAATCACCGCTGGCATATTGGATGTTGCCAATGGAGTAGAGTGTATGCAAGGTGTCAGGGAGGTCGTTACGAGCATAAAGACCCAAATTCAGGGTAAGGTCAATCATGCGTGAGCCAAGGGTAGTATCGGCTTCATAAGTGATAAACTCCTTATGGAAACGGGAATAGCCATTGTCGGTGAGGACCTGTGTGAGGCGTTTACGTTCTTCGTCCAGACGAGAAGCATTGAACGTCTGGCCTACTTTTATCAGTCGCTTAGTGCTGTCTTCTTTTTCCAACAGCAGTTTGTTGATGACAGAATCGTTAATCTGATAACGGATATTATGCAGGAAATAAGGTTCACCAGGTTTCAGGAGATAGGTGACATTCTTTTTTTTGTGGCCGTCCTGACGAATGATGGCCTCTACGTCAGCGTGCATGTAACCCATGTTGTGCAGTTCCTGGCACAGGTCATTCCGGGCAATGGCTGTCTGAAGAGAATCAAAGAAGACAGGCTTCTCACCCATAGCACGAAGCGTTCGGTTGATCCACTTGGTGGTATCCCTACCTGAGAGGGAATAAGTAAGCAGGGGTATCTTCACCATCGAGAACCAACGGGCGTTGGGGTTTTGGCGAACGTAGTTGCGCATGGTGGTCGTGTTGATATGACGATAGGAGCCATCGGTCTTGACTTTCACTTGGCCAAGAAGATACTCTCCCTCAGGAACGTACTTTGTGGTAGAACAAGCAACCATCAAAAGTATTGTTCCCAACAGGCAGCTAACACACAAAACCTGACGTTTTAACATAATTCGCCTACAAAGGTAGTCAATAATTTATAATAGTTTGGTCATAATTCGTAATATTTTTCTAACTTTGCAGAAGAATTAACTATTTTCAATGATTACAAAGAACCAATTGAAACTCGTTCACCAGCTGGAACAGAAAAAGATTCGACAGCGTGAACAATTATTTGTAGCCGAAGGGCCGAAGGTCGTTGGCGACCTCTTGCAGCATGGCTACCACCCTACCCTGCTGTTTGCTACGGAGAACTGGGGGCCTGACACCATTCTGGTGACCGAAGAAGAGCTGCGCAGGCTAAGCTTTCTACAGCACCCGCAACAGGTGTTGGCTGTCTTCCCAATACCCAGTGACCATGCCATGCATCTACCTGAAAAGGGAGAACTGTGCTTGGCGTTGGACGGAGTGCAGGACCCTGGTAACTTGGGCACCATTATCCGTATCGCTGACTGGTTTGGAATACAACACATCTATTGTTCGCAAGACACGGCTGACGTCTGGAATCCAAAGGTTATCCAGGCGACGATGGGTAGTATCGCACGTGTACATATATATTATTGTAACTTGGAAAAGCTGATTTCTGGCTCCCAACTGCCAGTCTATGGCACGCTACTTGATGGAAATGACATCTATCAACAGCCACTATCTGCAGACGGAATCATTGTCATGGGTAATGAGGGGAAAGGTATCTCAGTTCCTATCCGTCAATTAATTACCAGAAAACTGTTGATTCCAAACTTCAGTACCCAGGCGGACACGGCAGAGAGCCTGAATGTGGCGATTGCCACCGCTATTACTTGTTCGGAGTTTCGACGGCGTTAGCCAGCAATCTTTGCATCACTATAGCGTCTTGATAATGGCTTCCGTCATAGAGCCAATCACGCAACACAATGGAATTATCGTAGCCCGCATGGTTGAAAAGACTGAGTGCGGGTTCGTTATTGGCGGCAACGCAGACATACAACTGATGAAGATGAAGTTGATGGAGGGCGTAGTCGGCTAACAAGACCAATGATTGCTGAGCATAGCCACGATGACGGAAGGGGCGCTCAATGACCAAGCCAAGTTCGGCACGCTGATGTTTCGGGTCGAAGTTTACGATGTCGGCAATGCCAATAGTCTGACCGTCGAGCAATTCAATAATCAGCCGTACTTGCTTGTCAACGTAAATATCGCCCGAAGCATTGGCAATATAGTCATGAAGGGTATAGCGTGAATAGGGAACATTGGTCGTACCCACATCCCAGAGCGTGAGGTCGTTCTCAATACGATAGAGCAAATCGAGGTCTTCTGGCTCCATGGCACGAAGACGAATAGCGTTGGCGGCACTCATAGGATAATCTCTTTTGGTGTTATCAATACGTGATTGCTCATGGAGTAAGTTCCAATCATCACATTGGGCTGAGCTTGGTCATGGCTTTCTTGTAGAATCTGCGAGAAAGAGAAGGTGGAGGTGTCGTAGACGACACAGGAATATTCCTCAACAGATGCCTCTTTCCTGGCAGAGACAAAAGAGGCCGAGAGGCCTTTGCGACGGGAAAGCCGACGACATTCTTCAAGCATGGCCGGGGAACCGACGAAAACGTAATTTGGCTGAAGGCTGTGCTGACTAACAAAGCCCAGGGATCGCTTGCATTCATCACACCCCATCTGTATCAAAGCCAAGAATGCGCGAAGATAAATAGCGGACTTGATGGGTAGTGTGACAAGGAAGGAGAGGTGGCCGTAGTGCTTGCGGAAAAAGATAAGCATGGCTTGATAGAACACATGAACGTAGCGGAAACTGCTCTTCTGCGTTGATTCTCCCTTGTAATGAAGGATGCGAGCCGGTACATACCAGTTTTCGAACCCTCCTTTTAATACACGATAGGAAAGGTCTATGTCTTCGCCATACATGAAGAAAGTCTCGTCGAGCAAGCCTATCTTATCAAGAACGTCACGACGAATCATGCAGAAAGCTCCGCTGATCACCTCAATCTGTCCTGGCTCTTCCCATGAAAGATGACTCATGTAATAACGATCGGAGCGTCCAAGCATCTTCATGAGTGAGATGATGGGTGTGGGAAGGGCGCGTCGAGACTCACGAGCACGAGAGCCGTCGGCATTGTGCATCATCACGCCACAGGCTCCTGCCTTCGGGTGGTTGTCCATAAAGGACAATACTTCACGAAGACTATCCTCGGAAACAAACGTGTCAGGATTCAACAATAGCACATACTCGCCAGAAGACTGGCTAATCGCTATGTTATTGGCTCGGGCAAACCCGAGGTTATGGTTACTCTCAACAAGGGTAATCTCATTAGGAAAGCATTTCTTCAGATGCTCTACAGAACCGTCTTGTGAATGGTTGTCAACGACAAATACCTCCGATTCAATGTCCTTGGTAGCCTTGAGGACACTGTTGATGCACTGTTCTACATAGTAGCGCACATTGTAATTGACGATGACAACGCTCAGTTTCATACTTCTTCCGTCATAAACGCCTCCACATTGCACTTCTCCTTGGTCGGATATACGAAGGCCATGCAAAGCAAAAGAATGATGGCCATGTAGCCAAACGAGGTGTTGAGAAATAAATAATAGCAGATCGTGTTTAGAATCAAGGGCACCTCAAGCATTGAAAGTCGTAGTACTCCCCACTTCAAGAGTGCTTCCTCATGACGTTCCTGCAGGTCGGCTTCTATCTTCTTAAACTTCAAAAGACGCAACGCCAAGGGGATGCAGCCAATGGTGAGCAGTTCCATTACGGTCAGTATGGCAAACTCCACCTGAGAGTCGGCTCCTGCCATGATGCCACTCTCAAGGATGTCAGTTTCAAATAGAATAACAAAGAAGAGGGCTGCAGTCAATATGCCTGCAAACTGAGCCATCAATACAGTTCTGGTATGTTTCATTCGCTAATTTATTTACCATCAAAGGGCGTCCTGTTGAGGATTGAGCGCCCAAGAGTTATTTCATCCGTATACTCAAGTTCGTTACCCACCGAAACGCCACGGGCGATGATGCTGAGCTGAACTTGATAGGAAGCCAGTTTACGGAATATATAGAAATTGGTGGTATCGCCTTCCATCGTGGGACTCAGAGCGAGAATCACCTCTTTAATATTTCCTTTCCCCACTCTCTCTATCAAAGAATCAATCTCCAAGTCACTGGGACCTATGCCATCCATCGGTGAGATGACGCCTCCCAACACATGATATAGTCCATGAAACTGCTGGGTGTTCTCAATGGCCATCACATCTTGAATGTTTTCCACCACGCAGATGGTAGTTGCATCGCGGTGTTTGTCGGCACAGATGGGACAGATTTCCTCATCGCTGATATTATGGCAGCAACGACAGAAGCGCACTTCTCGTTTCATCGTACTGATGGCCTGAGCAAATTGCTCCACTTCATTAGTTTCCTGTCTCAACAGATGAAGCACCAGACGCAAGGCAGTCTTACGTCCGATACCTGGTAGCCGGGAGAACTCTTGCACTGCCTTTTCCAGTAATCGTGAGGGATATTGCTGCACAACCATCGCCAAGTCAGTTTTCTATTTCAGACAATTCCAGCCATCTCATGGACTTCTCGTCGAGTTCATCGTTGAGGATTGGCAGGCGCTTGCTCATGGTCGTAATCTCTTCCACGGATACATTGCCTGAGCTAAGCCGATCTTCTATCTGCTTCTTCTCGGCCTCCAGTTGGGTAATGTCTTTCTCCAACTGCTCAAACTCACGCTTCTCCTTGAAGCTCATTCGGCGTCGAGTGTCATGGTGGTAGTCCTTCTTCTCTGTCGTATTGGTGGCGTTTGTCGTTCCCGAAGTGGCTGAAGACTGCAAGGAACTCCATTCACGATATTGGGTGTAGTTGCCAGGGAAGTCTTTCACTTTGCCATTTCCCTTGAAAACAAGCAGGTGGTCAACCACTTTGTCCATGAAATAGCGGTCGTGACTGACGACGATGACGCAGCCAGGAAAGTCCTGCAAGTATTCTTCGAGTATCTGTAAGGTGACAATATCAAGGTCGTTGGTCGGCTCGTCCAGCACAAGGAAATTGGGATTCCGCATCAAAACGGTGCAGAGATATAATTTGCGCCGTTCGCCGCCTGAGAGTTTATAGACGTAGTTATGCTGTTGTTCAGGGGTAAAGAGAAAATGCTGAAGGAATTGTGATGCAGACAAGTGACGACCAGAACCGAGGTCAATATACTCAGCTATGTCACGTACTACATCTATTACCTTCTGCTGCTCATCGAACTGAAGTCCTTCCTGGGAAAAATAGCCAAAACGCACGGTTTCACCGATGACAATCCTCCCTTCGTCAGGCTGCAGTTCGCCAAGAAGCATCTTAAGGAATGTGGACTTGCCAGTGCCGTTATTGCCCACGATACCCATCTTCTCGAAACGGGAGAAATTATAATAGAAATCTTTCAGGATGACCACATCATCGGCAAACTTTTTTGAAATGTATTGGCATTCAAAGATTTTACTGCCGATATAGATGTTGGAGGCCTTCAATCGAATCTGTCTTTCCTCAATGCGAGCCTTTGCCACACGTTCCAGTTCGTAGAAGGCATCTTCACGGTATTTGGCCTTATGACCACGAGCCTGTGGCATTCGTCGCATCCATTCCAGCTCTGTGCGATAAAGGTTGTTGGCTCGAGCTATCTCTGCCCGGCGGTTGTCTATGCGTTCCTGTCGTTTTTCCAGATAGTAGGAATAGTTGCCTCGGTAGGTATAGATAGTCCTATCATCAATCTCCAGGATGACGGAGCAGATACGATCAAGAAAGTATCGGTCGTGGGTGACGAGGAGCAAGGTCTTGTTCCCCATCTTCAAGAATCCCTCGAGCCATTCAATCATCTCTAAGTCAAGATGGTTGGTAGGCTCGTCCAGGATGAAGAGGTCTGGCTCCAGAATAAGGACGTTGGCCAATGCCACTCGCTTCTGCTGACCACCCGATAGTTGTCCCATCGGCTGGTTCAGGTCACGAATTTTCAGCTTTGTGAGGATTTGCTTGGCTTTCAGCACCTTTTCAGGGTCGTCCTCATGGTTGAAGCAAGCATCAAGGACCGAGTCCGTGGGGTCGAACTTTGGCGATTGCTCCAAGAAGCCAATTTTTAAATCGCGTTTAAAGATGATGGAACCTGAATCATAGCCATCTTTTCCAGAGATGAGTGACAACAGCGTTGACTTGCCAGTTCCATTCTTTGCGATGAGTCCCACCTTTTGTCCTTCGGCGATGGAAAAGCTTATGTTTTCGAATAGCACTAACGAACCGAACGACTTCGTCAGGTTCTGGACATCTAAGTATGGGATTTCTTTCGCCATCAGAGCGACTTGTTTATCTGTTCGATATAGTTAAGCACCTCGTCTCTACCATCACCTTTCTCCGCAGAAGTAACGAAGTAAGGAGGCATTTCCTCCCAAGTCTCCATCATTTTCTTGACATAGTCGTTCACGTTCTGCTGCACTTTCGAATGAGACAGCTTATCGGCTTTGGTGAAGACAATGGAAAAAGGAATGTTCGAAACACCCAACCAATTGATAAATTCCAAATCGATGGCCTGTGGCTCAAGACGTATGTCAATCAGCACAAAGACGTTGACCAACTGATCACGTCCCAAAATATAGCCACGAATCATCTGGTCGATTCTCTGCACCTCCTTTTTCGAACGCTTGGCAAAACCATAGCCAGGCAGGTCGACAAGATACCACTCGTTATTAATAATAAAGTGGTTGATGAGGAGCGTCTTGCCAGGTGTAGATGATGTCTTAGCCAGTTTCTTGTTACGGGTGAGCATGTTTATCAAGCTCGATTTACCCACATTGGAACGTCCAATGAAGGCATACTCGGGCTTGGTGTCCTGCGGGCACATGGACACCATTGGCGAAGAAAGGGAAAACTCGGCAGTCTTGACAATCATCTTATTATCTTATTATCGGATTCTATCAAGTGAACGAACTAATTTCTCATCGGCCAGTACGCCTTTACGAGCCATGAAACTCAGGATAATGGCCAAAGCAGGCAAGACAGCAGGCCAGTTGAAGACAATTTCCCCACCCAATCGCTGAGGCATGACGGCCAAGAGGACGTACCAGAGTACCAATAGCAACATGTGCAGGAGGCACATCTGAGCCTGAAGCTTGCGTTTCGTATAAAGAAAAATCGTGATCAATGCCGTCAAAGAAGACAGAAGAAGCACCGCAAAGAGGGGCCAAGAAGAGAAGCTATGATGCCCCTCGCCATCGACAACCCAAAGATTGTAGAGGTCGATGGACGACAGGTCATAGACAATACTTCCTACCTGACAGCACATGCAGATGACTGTCAGTACGAAGCCTATTAGTAAGTATAAAGTTTGCTTACGCTGAATCATAACTAATACACCAGATTAGTTTATGCTTCTCCCTGCTGCATTTGCTGGTCGCGGGAAGGATCACGCCAGTAGACCTTGCCCTCAACAAATTCCTGAGTAGCCAACAGGGTGGCTTTGGGGAGTTTTTCGTAATAACGAGAAATCTCTATCTGCTCACGATTCTCGAAAACTTCCTCAAGCGAGTCATTGTAAGAAGCAAATTCGGCAAGTTTCTTAGAGAGGTCTTCCTTGATCTGTACCGATATTTGGTTGGCACGCTTGGCGATAATGGCTACACTTTCATAGAGGTTTCCAGTCTCGTCGCAAAGATCCATAATGTTGCGCGTCACGGTATTCACCGGAGCTTTTGATTTCTTGTAATCCATTGCTTTTAATGTTTTATCTTAATTTTTTTTTTACTAAAGCTTTATTTAAAGTTTTGCAAGTCTCACATTTTCTGCGTGGTAAGAGATAGCGCCCGTCACGCCCTTCTGAACAGTTCAATCTCCAATTACTTTCTTGCACTTGGAGATATATTTCTCTGCTAGTTCCTTGTTCTTGGACTCTGGATATTCGTTAATGAATCCGTAACATTCATCTTCCGCATCGCGGTAGCGTTCCAGACGTTTGTCCTCAGAAGAGTTTTCAGCCAACTGGAACTTACTCTTCATGATGATGAGAGCGAAATCTTCACGCCAATTGGAATAGGGATAGGTCTTCAGCGCATTCTGAGCCGTGATAATGCTTGAAATATAATTACTCTCATTGTTCGAATTGATATTTCCGAAATACCCGCCCAGGTTATAATAGAGCTTGGCAGACAGTAGCTCTTTCTGCACCAGCTTGTCCTGTAAGTCAAAGAGACGACGCTGTGCCTTGGGACGCAGCTCAGATTCTGGGTAGAAGTCAAGAAACTGCTGATAGGCACTGATGGCTCCAATGGTAGGAGACTGGTCAAGACGGGGCTCTGGTGCGCTTTCATAGAGGGACTGACCCACGTAGAAGGCGGCTTCCTCTGCATAGATGCCTTTGGGATAGCTGGTGCCATACTTCTTGAATGTCATGGCTGCCGATTCATAGTCTCCGCTTAGATACTCGGACATGGCCAACATATACAGGGATTCCTGTGCGTCGGTTGAGCCTTTCTTCATGGTGATCATATCTTGTAGAAGCGTAGCTGCACGGCTGTACTTACCCTCGGCATACATTTGCTTAGCGTATTCATAGCGATAATCGTAGTCGCTGGTCTTGTAAACCTTATTAAATTCGCCTGCGCAGCTTGCCATCAGCGAAGCGAATACCAACAAGTAAAATATCCTTTTTTTCATTTATTATTATGTACTTGCGCAAATTAGGCTGCAAAATTACTCATTTCCCTGCAAAAAACAAAGTGTTTTACATATTTTTTAACCGCTTTCAGCCATGTTTTCACAGATTATTTGTAATTTTGCATTCTATAAACAGTCAACATCCATTATTCAACTACGTTTTGAATTATCAGCTTACATCGAAATACCAACCGACAGGTGACCAGCCAGAAGCTATCAGACAGCTCACAGAAGGTGTGCTACGTGGCGACAGGGCGCAGGTCCTATTAGGTGTTACCGGCTCCGGCAAGACGTTTACGATGGCTAATGTCATACAAAACGTGGGACGGCCAACCCTCATCCTCTCGCACAACAAGACTCTTGCAGCCCAGCTATATGAGGAAATGAGAGGCTTTTTCCCTCAGAATGCCGTTGAGTATTATGTAAGTTATTATGACTATTACCAGCCCGAAGCCTATCTCCCTCATACCGATACCTACATTGAGAAAGATTTGGCTATCAACGAAGAGATAGACCGACTTCGGCTAAGTGCCGTATCAAGCTTATTATCAGGACGTAAGGATGTGGTCGTTGTATCTTCTGTTTCATGTATTTATGGTATGGGTTCTCCTGTCGCCCTTGAGCAGAATATCATCGAAATGCACAGAGGACAGTCCATTGACCGCAATGTTTTCCTGAGGAAATTAGTCAGCGCCCTCTATACTCGCAATGATCTTGCTTTGGAGCGGGGTAACTTTCGTGTGAAAGGTGACACCGTGGATATATACATGGCCTACAATGATGTCATTCTCCGCGTCATTTTCTGGGACGATGAAATCGATACTATTGAGGAGCTTGATCCCGTCACCATGATAAAAAAAGGTGATTTCATCGAATATAAGCTTTATCCTGCAAATCTGTTCATGACTACCCAGGAACAAACCAACAAGGCCATCCATGATATTCAGGATGATCTTGTGAAGCAGGTTGCCTTCTTTGAGGAAATGGGTGATGAGATCAAGGCACAACGTATCAAGGAACGTGTGGAATACGACATGGAAATGATAAAGGAATTGGGGCATTGTTCAGGCATTGAAAACTATTCTCGCTATTTCGATGGCCGGAAGGCTGGTGAGCGTCCCTATTGCTTGCTGGATTTCTTCCCTGATGATTTCCTGCTGATCGTTGATGAAAGCCACGTTTCCATTCCCCAGATAGGAGCCATGTATGGTGGCGACCGAGCCCGCAAAACCAATCTTGTGGAATATGGCTTCCGCCTCCCTGCAGCCTTCGACAACCGTCCTTTGACGTTTGAAGAATTCCAGTCAGAGGTAAACCAAGTTATCTATGTCTCCGCCACTCCCGCCGATTTCGAGTTGGCTGAGGCTGAAGGAGTCGTCGTTGAGCAGGTCATTCGTCCAACAGGTTTGCTTGATCCTGAGATAGATGTGCGTCCTTCAGAGAATCAGATTGATGATCTCTTGGAGGAAATACGTATCCGCATTGAGCGAAAAGAACGTGTGTTGGTGACTACCTTGACCAAGCGAATGGCAGAAGAACTCTCAGAGTTTCTTTTGAATCATGGCGTACAAACGGCATACATTCACTCAGACGTGGCCACACTCGACCGAGTGAAGATATTGGAAGACCTGCGTGCCGGCGTCTACGATGTGCTGGTAGGTGTCAACCTTCTACGAGAAGGGCTCGACTTGCCGGAAGTATCTCTGGTCGCCATTCTTGACGCAGACAAGGAAGGATTCCTCCGTTCTCATCGCAGTTTGACGCAGACGGCAGGACGTGCAGCCAGAAATGTAAATGGCAGAGTTATCATGTATGCCGACACTATCACCCAATCCATGCAGTTGACCATAGACGAAACCAACCGCAGGAGGATGAAGCAATTGAGCTATAATGAAGCTCACGGTATTACTCCAACGCAAATCGTCAAAACGCTAAAGCAGAGCCTGTTAAGCAATGATGACCGTTCGGATATCAAGGAACTGAAACGGGCTTCAGGATTGCCTGATGCCGGTTCTTCTATGGGTATAGCAGCCGACCCGATTATTGGGCACATGACCCGCCAGCAGATAGAGAAGCTCATTGCCGAGACTACCTCTCGCATGAAGGAAGCTGCCAAACAGATGGACTTCCTGCAGGCAGCCCAGTACCGAGACGAAATTATTCGACTGCAAAAGGAAATCGAACTTGTCTGATTGTATAGTTTTACAGTCGGTTTCCAAACTTTAACATTATACTCTTTGCTTATATTAAAATAATGTTGTACCTTTGCAACACGAAAACAAAAGCAAAGAAAAATGAAGAAAATTCTGATTGCACTCTTCGCCCTGTTGCCTCTTACGATGACAGCTCAGGACAACACATGGGAACAAGTGACGATTAACAACGACAATCCCGAAGCCAAATATCTGGCCGGAGCCGTCCCCGAGGTGGATGGTAAGGTCGTTTTCGAGACAAATATCAAGGCTCCAGGGAAATCCCAAAAGCAAATCCATGACATTCTCTTGGACTTCCTTACCAAGATGACCAAGGAGCCAGGACAGTTTGAGCAGAGTCGCATTGTACGAGCTGAAGATGATGACCAGGTCGTGGCCAGCTATCAGGAGTGGCTTGTGTTTAAGAACAAGCCGCTGAATCTTGATCGCACCCGTTTGTTCTATCACATCATTGCCGATTGCAAGGATGGCGAGGCAAACATCAAGATGACTCGTATTTACTATCTTTACGACGAAGAGCGTGATGCCCAAAACTTCAAGGCAGAAGAGTGGATTACAGACCGCTACGGACTCAACAAGAAGCAAACCAAGTTGGCTCGCGTCAGTGGAAAGTTCCGCCGCAAGACAATTGACCGTAAGGACTATATCTTTAAGAAATTTGAAGTTCTGCTCACGAAGTAATGACACAGGAGGAGATAAACAACGTGGCTGATGAGCCGTTGATAAGGCATCATCGTCGGCACGGTCAGACAGAGCCTTTCCGTGATGAGGGTCGTTTCCGTACATTGCGATTCTGGCTCAACGTTATCTTCATGGTGGCTGCCGCTGCGGGAATGATAATATGGTTCACCGATTATCGGGAGTTTGCCAGTTATCTTCTTATCGGAGCGATGGTTCCTAAGTTCATTGAGGTCACGCTGAGAATCATGAAGCTATGAAAGTGAGTCCTTCAACCTTCATAAAATCAAAGTTATAACGAAATGCAAAAATTCCTGATTGCATTACTATTGTTAGCCATCTGCACAAAGATTGATGCCCAGGTCTTCGATGAATCGGGCAACGATCTTAGTAGCATGAATGGCATGAATAGGCAAAACGGGAATTTCAATCCGCATAACAATGATACCACGAAGAAGGCGAAGGAGATTCCTAAGGGAATTTATGTCTGGACGGTAGACCGTAAGTTTGGTGACATCAGGCCCGCCGAGGTAGATACCCTCTCACATCTTTTTCCTCAGGCAACGATGAATACGGGACTGACGGGCGAATACAATACGACAGGCAACAATTATACGCCTCGTTTGAGTCGCATCTTTATCAATCGTCCCACAGGAAATGAGTTCCCTTTGACTGATTCATGGAGCTACGTCCGTCGCAACCCTGATGAAGTACATTTCACCAATACCCTTTCTCCCATCACCAACCTATGGTACGACAACTGTGGTGACAAGACGAATGGTGAAGATCACCTGAACGTGAAGTTTGCCACCAATGCAGGCAAGCGAATAGGCCTTGGCCTTGATGTCAACTATGCCTATGCTCGTGGTTACTTCCAGAATCAGAGTACCTCTCATTTTATGAGCAACTTCTATGTCTCCTATCTTGGTGACCACTATCAGGCACATTTCATCTTTTCCACCAACCATCAGAAAGGTGCCGAGAATGGAGGTATCACCAATGACGACTATATTACGCATCCAGAGCAACAGGAGCAGTCGTATAGCGAAAACGAGATACCTACGGTCTTGACAAGCCACTGGAATCGCAATCACAACAACCATTTGTTTTTGACTCACCGCTATTGTGTGGGTTTCTACCGTGATGTGAAGATGACAGAGGCTGAGTTGAAGGCAAGGGAGTTTGCGCAGCAGTCGAAAAAAGAACATGACAGCAAGGAAGGTGCCGACAAAGAAAACAGTTTCAAGGGTCGTCCCGATAATGGTGCCTCCGTTCCCCTTGGCCGTCCTTCCGATGCAAAGATTGCGGGAGACGAGCCAACGCCATCCATCAAGGACTCGTTAGCCACCGATACTACTCGTATTAGTGTGACATCGAAGGAAATGGCCGATAGTCTCTTGGCTGAAGAGGCGCACAAAGACTCCTTAGCTGCCATGATGAAGAAGGAGTTTGTTCCTGTGACCAGTTTTATACATACTGTGGAGTTCAGTAACTACAAGCACGACTACTTAGCGTATCAGGCGCCCGACAAATACTTTGCCAACACCTATTTTAATATATATAATGGTAAGGGCTATAGCAACGACTCCATATTTGACAATATGCGCTATACGAACCTCAAGAATACTTTGGCCATCGGCCTTCTTGAAGGTTTCAACAAATGGGCCCAGGCAGGTCTTAAAGTCTTTGCCACCCACCAGCTGCGACGCTATGAGCAACTGTCTTTGGCAGCCGATAGCAGTGCCATCCTGAAGAAGACGACAGAAAACAACGTTTCCTTTGGTGGAAAGCTCTCGAAGACGCAGGGTCGTACATTGCACTATCAGCTCATGGGTGAGTTTTGGACAGCAGGTGAAGATGCAGGTCAGCTCAAAGTGGACTTCTCTACCGACTTGAACTTCCCCCTCTTTGGCGATACGATGCGACTGGCTGCCAATGCCTATTTCTATCGTCTTCATCCCGACTTCTTCTTCCGCCATTATCACTCAAAACATATCTGGTGGGACAACGACTTGGAAAAGACAACCCGCACTCGTATTGAGGGTATCTTCAACTATGCGAAGACTGGTACTCGTTTGCGTATAGGCGTTGAGGAGTTGCAGAACTATGTCTATTTAGGCATGGGCTATGACTATACGAATACTGCCCGCACAGCTCTCTCTGTCCAAGTGATGCAGCAGTCGAGCAACATCAACGTCCTCACTGCCCAACTCGATCAGCCACTCGCTTTGGGTCCTTTACACTGGGACAACACGGTGACCTATCAGTCATCTTCAAGCAAGGAGGCGTTGCCCTTGCCAACCATCAATGTTTTCTCCAACCTCTATCTGAAATTCCGCTATGCAGGTGTCCTCTCCGTGGAATTGGGAGCAGCAGCCACCTATTTCACGAAATATGAAGCACCTGACTATGTCCCGATGCTCAATCAATTTGCTATCCAGCAAACGGAAGCCAGCCGTGTGGAGTTAGGCAACCATCCCTTCGTTGATGTCTATGCCAACCTGCACCTCAAGCATGCTCGCTTCTTTGTGATGATGTCTAATGTCCTGGGTAAGTCAGCCGAGCGCATGAGCTTCCTGGCCCCCCATTATCCAATGAACAACTCTGTACTGCACTTAGGTGTATCGTGGAATTTCTTCAATTAAATAGCAAAGCTAAAGCGAATGAAACTGATTGTGATGACACAGACCACGTTTTTCGTGGAGGAGGACAAGATATTAACTTCCCTCTTTGAGGAAGGTCTCGACATGTTGCATTTGTATAAGCCGCAGTCGGAACCCATTCTCTCCGAGCGGTTGCTCTCATTGATACCCGATGATTATCATAAGCGTATTATGGTACACGATCATTTCTATCTGAAGGATGAGTATCATTTGCGGGGCATACACTTGGATCATGCCGACGAAGACGCCCCTGCAGGCTATCGTGGCATGCAGAGTCGTACCTGCCGTGAGATAGGTGAGCTGAAGGACGCAAAGAAACGTTCGGATTATGTCTTCCTAAAATCGCTCTTCGACAGTCAGACAAATCCCAATGACCACCAGTCACTTTCCATTCCAGAGATGGAACAAGCCGCCCGCAAGGGATTGATTGACCGGAAGGTGTACGCTATGGGTGGAATGAATATGGACAACCTTCATATTGCCCAGGACCTGGGCTTTGGTGGTGTCGTTGTATGTGGTGATTTATGGAACAGGTTCAATATTCACCACGAGATTGACTTTAAAGGCCTGCTGACGCATTTCCATAAGCTGCGTAAGGCTGTTGACTAATATTCTGATCATGGATCTATGTTATTATATAAAATGAGCACACAAAACTCTTACATGGTATTCTCGGGAACAGCAACGAGATACCTGGCAGACAGAATCTGCCAAAGTCTGGGATGCCCACTGGGCAAACTTCAAATCACCAAGTTCTCTGACGGCGAATTTGCCGTGAGCTATGAAGAATCTATCCGTGGCCGTGACATTTTCCTTGTACAGAGCACCTTCCCCAACAGTGACAACCTGATGGAGCTTCTGTTGATGATTGACGCTGCCAAGCGAGCATCAGCACGTACTATCAATGCCGTCATTCCCTATTTTGGATGGGCTCGACAGGATCGTAAGGACAAGCCCCGTGTGTCCATTGGCGCTAAGTTAGTGGCCGACTTGCTGAGTGTGGCGGGTGTCAACCGTGTCATCACGATGGACCTGCATGCCGATCAGATTCAGGGATTCTTCAATGTGCCCGTCGACCACCTGTATGCTTCGGGCGTCATCCTACCCTACTTGCAGAGCCTAAATCTTGATAATTTGGTGATTGCTTCGCCTGACGTAGGTGGTTCAAAGCGTGCCAATGCCTATGCCAAGTACTTAGGCTGTCCGCTCGTCCTCTGCAACAAGACCAGAGCAAGGGCCAATGTGGTAGAGTCAATGCAAATCATCGGTGAGGTCGAGGGCAAGAACGTCGTCATCATTGACGACATGGTCGATACGGCAGGGACCATCACCAAGGCAGCCGACCTGATGATAGCCAGTGGTGCAAAGAGCGTTCGCGCCTGTGCTTCCCATTGTGTGATGAGTGGCCCGGCCAGTGACCGTGTGCAGGAGTCTTCGTTGGAGGAGATCGTCTTTACCGATTCTATCCCCTACACCCAGCGTTGTGCCAAGGTGAAGCAGATCTCTGTGGCTGACATGTTTGCCGAGACCATTCGCCGCGTCATCAATAACGAGAGTATCAGTGACCAGTATTTAGTATAACAACGACCCTACCATGATGAGATTATTCAAATCAATACTGCCCCTGACCCTGTTGGCTCTTCTTGCAATAGGCTGTCAGTCCAATCAGTATAAGATCACCGGTACTGCCGAAGGATTGTCAGATGGCGACACGTTGGTGCTGACTGTCGACCAGATGACGGGTAATCCTTTGCAGCAGGTAACGGTGAAAGGTGGCAAATTCGAGTTTACGGGAGAAGTCGACTCCGTTCAGATGTGTGCCGTATTCTCAAGCAAAGAACCTGACCTGAGTGCTAATTTCTTCCTCGAACCCGGCAATATCAAAGTGAGTCTTTCGAAGGAGATGGGCAAGAGCACCGTTTCAGGTACCACCAACAATGATGCATGGCAGCAACTGAACGACACGCTTGCCATATACAACGAAAAGATGCAGAAGCTTGCCACTGTCTTCTATGACTCCAACAGTGATTCTATCAGTCAGGTGAAGGCTATGGAGCAATTGCAAGCCTTGCAGGAGGAGTTGATGAAAAAGGTTGTCGACGCGATGGAAAGTAACATTGATAATGAGGTAGGTTACTATCTCTTGTGCAATGTCAATGATGAAACCGTCTTGTCCCCTACCCGCTGTCGTGCCCTCATTGATCGTATGCCCGCTGAGTTCCGCCATCGTCCGGCCATCAAAGCTATTGAGGAAGATCTTGTTAAAGCCCTTGCCACTGAGAAAGGAAACAAGATTGAGGATTTCTCCCTTGCGACTCCCGATGGGAAGGAGCAGAGTGTGATGGACATTGTCAAGCAGAACAAGGTTACCATCCTCGATTTCTGGGCTTCATGGTGCGGTCCCTGCCGCCAGGAAATGCCCAATATGGTCAGCCTCTACGCTCAATATCATGCTAAAGGCCTGGAGATTATCGGTATCTCGCTTGACGAGGAACGCGAGGCCTGGTTAAAGGCTATCAAGGACCTGAATATTTCCTGGCCGCAAATCAGTGACTTAAAAGGATGGAATTCATCAGCCGCTGTGCAGTTCAACGTAAGGGCTATTCCTCAAATAATCATTCTCGATGAAAAAGGAGTGATTCTTGAAAAAGGTCTCCGAGGCCCACAGTTGGAAGCATTTATCGGAGAACAATTGAAATAGTACAAAAAAAGAATGAGGTACGCCGATTGACGTACCTCATTCTTTTTTTAAATCTTGTTGTTGTGTGGGAAGACCACCGAAGGTTTGAAGGTTTTAGCCTCTTCGAAGTCCATCTGTGCATAGGAGATGATGATAACGGTGTCACCTACCTGCACTTTGCGGGCCGCAGCACCATTCAGGCAAATTGCACCTGAACCGCGTTCGCCCTTGATGATATAAGTTTCAAAACGTTCTCCGTTGTTATTGTCTACAACTTGTACTTTCTCACCTGCAATCAGGTTGGCTGCATCCATCAAGTCCTCGTCAATCGTGATACTACCCATGTAGTTCAGATTAGCTTCGGTCACCTGAACGCAATGCAACTTTGATTTCAGCACTTCTATCAACATTCTTATTTCTTTTTTAGCCTATTAACTCTTTAGCGCTTCTTTGTACTTAATGTGGTCAATCAGGCGAATGGGAGTCTTGCCGCAATAAACCGTGATGCAGCCCACGACATAGTCGGAATCTTCCCATTGTGCCACGTCTTGCAAGGTGTTGCCGTCAACGATGGCAAAATACTCCACGTCCAGACCATCCACACTGTTGATCTCATTGACAACGTAGTCATGCGTTTCGGCCAGAGTGTGGGTCTTTCCGTACTCCACACTCTCTTTCAGCGCCTTGTAGATGCGTGGTGCAATGGCACGCTCGTCAGGAGCCAACAAGGTGTTACGGCTGCTGCGAGCCAGGCCGTCTTCGTCACGGACGATGGGGCACTCCACAATCTGGACACCCAGTCCCAGATGACGCACCATCGCCTTGACCACGGCTATCTGCTGCCAGTCCTTCTCACCGAAGTAGGCACGATCGGGACGGGTGATATAAAACAGGCGACTGACCACCTGGCAGACCCCATTGAAGTGACCTGGGCGGTGTGCACCTTCCATCACCGTTGATACTGGTGGATACTCAAACTGACGTGTATCGGGGAGCGGATACATTTCCTCTACCTCAGGAGCAAATACGTAGTCGGCCTTGCAAGCCTCCAATAACTGACAATCTGCATCAAGATTACGGGGATAATTCTTCAAGTCGTTCTTGTCATTGAACTGAGTTGGGTTCACAAATACGGATACTACGGTAACCTCATTGTCTTTCACGCTTTGCCGAACCAAAGATGCGTGCCCTTCGTGTAGTGCTCCCATGGTGGGCACCAAACCAATCTTCTTTCCTTGTTTGCGGGCATCGAACAAAACGTTCTGCAAATCTACAATCTTCCGAAAAACTTTCATTTCTTGTTTACTATCTTCGTATGTAAAAAAGGCATATTAAGTTTTGCCGCTGCAAAATAACAACATTTTTATCAAATATGGAAAAAAAACACTAAAAATAAGCCTATAGAATGTAACTTTTTCCTAAAAACTAAGTTTTTGTGCGGTTTTAACGAGTTTTTTTCGTACCTTTGCAAGGTATTTAATTTATAAGAGATGGCAAAGAAGAAGATTTTATTCATCAATCAAGAGATTGCTCCTTACGTTCCTGACTCCGACTTATCTATCATGGGTCGTTCCCTCCCGCATGTCATGCAGGAGAAGAACCATGAGATACGTACTTTCATGCCCAAATGGGGAAATATCAATGAGCGCAGAGGACAGTTACACGAAGTAATCCGCCTCTCAGGCATGAATCTGATCATCAATGACACCGATCACCCTCTGATTATCAAGGTTGCCAGCATACCCTCCATTCGCGTACAGGTGTACTTCATCGACAACGATGATTATTTCACCAAGCGTCAGATGGCTTGCGATGAAACAGGCGACGAATATGCTGACAATGGTGAACGTGCCATCTTCTTCGCTCGTGGTGTGCTGGAGACAGTCAAGAAACTGCGCTGGGTGCCCGACATTATCCATTGTCAGGGATGGATGAGTGCAGTCGTGCCTTTCTACATCAAGACAGCCTATCACGATGAGCCTTCTTTTGCCGATACGAAAGTCATCACATCGCTTTTTAGCAATTCACTTGTGAAGGGCTTGGGCGAGAATTTCAAGGAATGCGTAGAGTTCCGTGATGCCAAAGCTGAGTTGCTGAAGCCTTACAAGGATAGCTTCGACTTCGACGAGCTGAGTAAATTAGCCATTGACTATAGCGATGGCGTGATCCAGGCAGACAACGGCGTAGAAGCGTCACTCCTGAAATATGCCAACGAAAAGAAAGTTCCGCTCCTTGGCTATCAGGAAGATTTCGGCGATGCTTACGAAGCCTTCTACGACAAGATATGCCCTGATCCAGAATAAAAGAATACTGTTTTATAGGATAAATCACTAAGAATTTGCAATTTAACGCATCAATGATTAAGTTAAAGTACATGGCTGGGGTCGCTATTGCGGCAATGGCCATTTCTTCTTGTGACGAAGACACACTTACCATCGGCCAGTCGCTCACCGACAAGGCCGATATGCTTGACATGGTGACGGCCAATTTCGTAGTCAACACACAGACGATGGTGGCCGACTCCGTTCTTTCACTCAGTAACAAGTGCTATTTCGGAAAGGTGAAAGACCCAGAGACGGGAGCAGATGTCACCAGTGAGTTCACTTCTCAGTTCCATTTGATAGAGGACACCTATATCTCACCTGAAGATAGTGTGGTGTCGCGTAGCGCAGACAACAAGGCACAGGCCGACTCCTGCGACATCGTCCTCTATCTATCCTCGCCCTTTAGGGCGCAAGACAGCCTCACGGCTATGAAGATGCGTGTGCATGAGCTTGACAAACCCATCGAAGAGGGACAGCTCTACTATTCCAACTTCGACCCCGTCGCTCGCCATTTGCTTCGCGTCGGAGACGGCAGGATTAATCAGGGCAAGGTGTTCTCCTACAAGAATATGACTGAGAGCGACAGCACCCGCACTTCCAAGAACTACATTGCCAATATCCGCATCCCCCTCAACAGCCCATATACGGCAAAAGATGGTGCGGTGT
>Ga0326514_10000701_pt1 | contig 22287 bp, 14 predicted proteins | sample 3_2548_0518_D_FD_203653 | JGI IMG/M metagenome (GOLD analysis project Ga0326514, IMG submission 203653) | Bovine rumen microbial communities from UC Davis, California, United States - 3_2548_0518 | ecosystem: Host-associated > Mammals > Digestive system > Stomach > Rumen | place: USA... | reverse complement strand
ATCCGGACCCGACCGATGAGGAGATCAAGGAGGCGATCAGGGGCAACCTTTGCCGCTGCACAGGCTACCGCAAGATCATCGACGGAATAAGGCTCGCCGGGGCGATCCTCCGCGGCGAGAAGAAGATCGACTATTCAAAAGAGCAGGAAGACTACGGCCGCGTGGGGACACCGACCTTCCGTGTGGACGTCCGGAAGAAGGTGCTCGGGACCGGCAAGTATCCGGACGACATCGAGATCGAGGACGTCTGGCAGAACCTGAACCGGGCTTACGGAATCGAAGAGGCAGTGCCATACCGCCGCCTCAACGCCGAAGTTGACCGGTTCCTGGCATCAGACAATTCTCCAGACCATTCCCGGAGCCACAAGGAAGCGGTTATTCTGCGGGATTCCAGTATCTATGATGGCAAGGCAGAGAAGCATAACGAGGTCTACGGCTTTGATGCTTCGAGTATGGCTTATGCTTCCTGCGTGAGAGCGCAGTATCCGAGGGCAGTTGTCCGGAAGATCGATCTGTCAGAGGCGGAGAAGGTTCCCGGAGTAATTGGAATCCTGACCGCCAGAGATGTCCCGGTCAACAAGGTCGGACATATTCAGCAGGATTGGGATGTCATGATCCCTGAGGGCGGGACCACCCGGATGGTGGGAGACGCGATCTGCCTGGTAGTGGCTGAAAACCGTGAGGCACTGGAGGAAGCCAAAAAGCTTGTCAAAGTAGACTATGAGGTGCTGGAGCCGGTCCGCAGCATCGAAGAAGCGATGGCACCGGATGCGCCAAGGGTCCATCCGGAGGCACCGATGCCAAAAGCGCCGGATGTTTTGCCAATTGTCGGGTGCCAGGCACCGGACAATTCCCATGAATTTTCAGACAATTTACAAAAAAACGGTCAAATTGTCGGGTGCCAGGCACCGGACAATTTGGGCGAATTTTCAGACAATTTTGGCAATCTCTGCCAGTACCGGCATGTCACCAGGGGGGATGCGAAGAGGGCGCTTGAAAGCTCCAGATACAAGGTGACGAGGGTCTTCGAGACGCCGTTTACCGAGCATGCCTTTCTGGAGCCGGAGTGCGCCGTTGCCTTTCCCTACAAGGATGGGGTCAAGATTCTCTCGACCGACCAGGGAGCCTATGACACGCGGCGTGAGGTTGCGATCATGTTTGGCTGGGACCCGCCGAGGGTCGTGGTCGAGAATCAGCTCATCGGGGGCGGCTTCGGCGGCAAGGAGGATGTCTCGGTCCAGCACATTGCGGCGCTCGCTGCCTGGAAATTCAAAAGAGCGGTCAAGGTACATTTCTCGAGACAGGAGTCCATCAACTTCCATCCGAAGCGCCACGCCATGAAAGGAACATTTACGCTCGGCTGCGACGAGAACGGCAAGTTCACGGGCCTTGACTGCGACATCTACTTTGATACGGGTGCCTACGCCTCCCTCTGCGGCCCGGTCCTCGAGCGCGCCTGCACGCATGCTGTCGGTCCCTACACCTACCAGAACACCGACATCCGCGGCTACGGCTGCTACACCAACAACCCGCCGGCCGGCGCATTCCGCGGCTTCGGCGTCACCCAGTCCGAGTTCGCGCTCGAGTGCCTGATCGACCTCCTCGCAGACAAGGTCGGCATCAGTCCCTGGGAGATCCGTTATAGAAATGCAATTGAGCCGGGGCTTGCCCTGCCCAACGGTCAGATTGCGGACCGCTCGACCGCCCTCAAGGAAACTCTTCTCGCAGTCAAGGATGTCTTCGACGGGCATCCGGGCCATGCCGGGATCGCCTGTGCGATGAAAAATGCAGGTGTCGGCGTCGGACTGCCTGACAAGGGCCGCGCGGTCCTGCAAGTAGAGAAGGGGGATGTCGTCATCTACTCTGCAGCTTCCGATATCGGCCAGGGCTGTCTGACCGTTTTCTGCCAGGACGTGGCGGAGGGCACCGGCCTTCCGATGTCCCGCATCCGCAATGCGGTCTCCAATACGGAAAATGCACCTGATTCCGGTACGACCTCCGGCTCCCGCCAGACCCTGCTGACAGGCGAAGCGGTCCGCGGAGCTTCCGCAAAGCTGAAGGAAGCGCTGGACGAGGAAATAAAGAAAATGAAAGAGCCCGCGGAAGGCAATTCCCTGCTCCTGGAGGCACTGAGCCGCCTCGAAGGCCGGAAATTCCCCTATGTCTACTTCGAGCCGACCGACAGGCTCGGTGCAGACAAGCCGAACCCGAAGAGCCATATCGCTTATGCCTATGCAACCAATGTTGCGATCCTCGCAGACGATGGCAGGATCGAGGAGATCTATGCCGCCTATGATGCAGGAAGAGTTGTGAACCCGCTGGCCATCCGGGGCCAGATCGAGGGCGGCGTCCTGATGTCGATGGGCTATGCTGTATCCGAGGACTTCCCGCTGAAAGACTGCGTCCCGAAGGCAAAGTATGGAACTCTGGGCCTGCTCCGGGCAAACCAGACCCCGGATATCCACGCCATGTTCGTGGAGAAAAAAGAGCAGAGGCATAATGCATTCGGAGCCAAGGGGATCGGTGAGATTACCGCAATCCCGGCAGCCCCCGCGATTGCCGGCGCCTACTTTGCGCTGGACGGAAAGATGAGGACAAAGCTGCCGCTGGAAGACACATACTATAAGAAGAAAAAAACAAGTTGACGAAGCATACAAATATGCTATGATGTAGTTGCCAAACAAAATGTTTGGATAAAAGAAATAAAGTTATATTTCACCCGGAAAGGGCTTTGCCCCGGATGGCAGACCACAATAGGAGAGATGGCTGAGATGGCTGATGCAAATGATCTTGAGATGCGCTATGTCATGAACCATATGCCGAAGAGTGAGGACAGGAACCTTTCGATCATGTCCCTTGAGAACGTGAAGAAGGCGCGTGCGTTCCACAGGAGCTTTCCGCAGTACGATGTGACGGCTCTGGCGGACCTTTCCCACATGGCAAAATATCTTGGCCTTGGCGGCCTTTATATCAAGGATGAGAGATGGAGGTTCGGTCTCAATGCCTTCAAGGTGCTGGGCGCTTCCTACGCGATCGGAAGATATATTGCAAAGGAGACAGGAAGAGATATCTCAGAGTGCGGGTACGACTTTCTGACCAGCCCGGAACTTGAGAAAGACTTCGGGCATGCGACATTTTTCACAGCGACGGATGGCAACCATGGGCGCGGAGTCGCCTGGGCAGCCCACAGGCTGCACCAGAAAGCGGTCGTCCACATGCCGAAGGGCTCCTCGCAGGAGCGCTACAACAACATCGCCAAAGAGGGCGCCAGGGTCACGATCGAGGACGTCAACTATGACGACTGCGTGAGGATCGCGGCGAAGGAAGCGCAGGAGACCGAGCACGGCGTCGTCGTCCAGGACACTGCCTGGGACGGCTACACGGACATCCCGTCCTGGATCATGCAGGGTTACGGGACCATTTCCAGCGAAGCTGCGGAGCAGCTGCAGGAGGTCGAAGTCAACCGCCCGACCCACATCTTCGTCCAGGCAGGCGTCGGTTCCCTGGCATCATCGGTCGTCGGCTACTTTGCCAACCTTTATCCGAAGAATCCGCCGAAGTTCATCATCGTCGAAGCGAGCGCAGCGGCATGCCTGTATAAGGGTGCCCTGAAGGGCGATGGCGATCCGGCCACTGTCAGCGGCGATCTCAGGACGATCATGGCGGGACTTGCCTGCGGCGAGCCGAACATCATTGGCTGGGATATCCTGAGAAATCATGCGGACTGCTTCATCTCCGCTGTCGACTGGGTCTCCGCCAAGGGCATGAGAATGCTGGCGGTACCGCTGAGAGGCGATCCGGTCGTCATATCGGGAGAGTCCGGAGCGGTCGGCATGGGAGCCGTCGCCCAGATCATGATGGATGACAGGCTGAAGGACCTGCGCGATCAGCTTGGGCTGAACCGTGAGTCCAAGGTCCTGATCTTCTCGACCGAGGGCAATACGGACCCGAGCTACTACAGAAGGGTCGTCTGGGACGGCGCATACGGGATTCCGGAGGACCAGGAGCAGTTCGTGGGACACGGAGATATGCAGGAATAAGGACAGGCGGGAGACATTTCCGGACAAAGTCCGGGGAATCTGATAAATCCGGTAGTTATGCGTCTGTAAGATGTACTATAGCAGGGACGGATTACAGACTGTATTTATAAAGAATCAGTCGAATTGGTGAGAATCATATGGGAGGATATCACATGGGTCTCGATTATGAAGCAATCAAGAAAGCAGCAGAGGGATACCGGGCGGACGTCAGCCACTTCCTTAGAGAGATGATCTCTCATCCGTCAGAGAGTACGGAGGAGAAGGAAGTCGTAGAGTGCATCAAGGCGGAGATGGAAAGGCTTGGCTACGACAAGGTTGAGTTCGATGGCCTCGGCAATGTCATCGGCTGGATGGGGAAAAATGGCGATATCGGCGATGACAAGAAGATCATTGCCCTGGATGGCCATGTTGATACCGTCGGGATCGGCAACCGTGCGAACTGGACCGATGATCCTTACAAGGGATATGAGACCGATGAGATCATCTACGGAAGAGGCGGGTCCGACCAGGAAGGCGGGGTTGCTTCCGCAGTGTACGGCGTAAAGATCATGAAGGATCTGGACCTGATCCCGGAAGGCTACAAGATCATGGTCGTTGGCAGCGTCATGGAAGAGGACTGCGACGGCCTTTGCTGGCAGTATATCGTCAACAAGGACAAGATCCGTCCGGAGTTCGTGATCTCGACCGAGCCGACCGACGGCGGCGTGTACCGGGGACAGCGCGGACGTATGGAGATCAGAGTCGACGTCAAGGGTGTGTCCTGCCACGGATCCGCTCCGGAGCGCGGTGACAATGCGATCTACAAGATGGCTGAGATTATCGACGATATCCGCAAACTGAACAACAATGACTGTACCGATACCACCCAGATCCTTGGTCTTTCCAAGATGCTTGATCCGAAGTACAATCCGGACCACTATGAAGATGCAAGATTCCTCGGAAGAGGGACCTGCGCCGTCTCCCAGATCTTCTATACTTCTCCGAGCCGCTGCGCGGTCGCCGATTCCTGCGCGATTTCCATCGACCGCCGTATGACCGCAGGCGAGACTTACGACACCTGTCTCGATGAGATCCGCAATCTGCCGCATGTGAGGAAGTATGGCGACGATGTCAAGGTCTCCATGTATATGTACAGCCGTCCGGCATGGACCGGTGAGGTCTATGAGACCGAGGCTTACTTCCCGACCTGGATCTCGAAGGAGTCTGCAGCTCATGTGAAATGTCTCACCGATGCCCACAAGGCTCTCTTTGGTGACAAGCGTATCGCTCCGAAGGGGCAGGAGGCGCTTCGTAACCGCCCGCTGACGGATAAGTGGACCTTCTCTACCAATGGTGTCGCGATCATGGGACGCTATGAGATTCCGTGTGTCGGGTTCGGACCTGGTGCTGAGTCTCAGGCGCATGCGCCGAATGAGATTACCTGGAAGGATGATCTTGTGAGAGCTGCGGCGCTGTACGCTGCTGCGATTCCGCTGTATCCGACGGAGCAGAAGACGGATGATGTGGAAGAGTACAGGGGCGGAAAGACCCATAACAATATTTTGTGATTCCGCATCTGTCCTCCCTTACATGGATGGCTGCACTTTTCGATATGGTTGTTTTCACCTTTATTTTTGAGAAGAGGAGAAAGTAAAATGAGTCTGGATTTAAAACCTTTCGTTGACAAGCTGGATTCCCTGGACTTCGGGAAGATGTTCGGGGACAATTTCTTCTGGACCTGGGACAAGACGGATGATGAGCTTATGGCTGTCTTCACGGTTGCGGATGCTCTGAGACATCTGAGAGAGAACAATGTCTCCTCCAGGATCTTCGATTCAGGACTTGGGATTTCCATCTTCCGCGATAATTCAACGAGAACGCGTTTCTCATTTGCGTCAGCTTGTAACTTGCTGGGACTGCATCCGCAGGACCTCGATGAGAAGAAGAGCCAGATCGCTCATGGCGAGACGGTCCGTGAGACGGCGAACATGGTTTCCTTCATGGCGGATGCGATCGGTATCCGTGATGATATGTATATCGGCAAGGGGCATGCTTACCAGAAGACGGTCGCGGATGCGGTTGAGCAGGGCTACAGGGATGGGATCCTTGAGCAGAAGCCGACTCTGGTCAATCTGCAGTGCGATGTCGACCATCCGACTCAGTGCATGGCTGATATGGAGGAGGTCATCCACTATTTCGGCGGCGTAAAGAATCTGAAGGGCAAGAAGATGGTCATGAGCTGGGCTTATTCTCCGAGCTATGGCAAGCCGCTGTCTGTCCCGCAGGGTGTCATCGGGCTGATGACGAGGTTCGGGATGGATGTCGTTCTGGCGCATCCGGAGGGATATGATGTCATGCCGGAGACTGAGGAGATCGCAAAAAAGATGGCTGCAAAGTCCGGCGGTTCCTTCACAAAGACCAACAACATGGCTGAGGCATTTGAAGGCGCGGACATCGTCTATCCGAAGAGCTGGGCGCCGTATGCGATGATGGAGACCAGGACCAATCTGTATGGCGAGGGCGACTTCGAGGGAATCGACAAGCTCGAGAAGCAGATGCTGGAGCACAACAAGGAATATATGGACTGGTGCTGCACGGAAGAGCTTATGAAGAAGACCAATGGCGGAGATGCACTTTATCTGCATTGCCTGCCGGCTGATATCCAGGGTGTATCCTGCGAGAGAGGCGAGGTCGAGGCTTCTGTCTTCAACAGCCAGATCGACAATCTTTACAAGGAAGCTTCCTACAAGCCGTATATCATCGCGGCTATGATCTTCCTGGCGAAGCAGAAGAATCCGCAGGAAACTCTGCAGAAGCTCGCTGCAAGAAATACGCCCAGATTCTTCTCATAAGAGTCCGGGGATATATTGACCGATTGCGACTCCCGTCTTCCGGAATACCATTTCCGAAAGGCGGGAGATGTGGTTTCAGGGGGATGCCGGCAGACTTTTCCAGAGACTGCGGACGCAGAGGTGCAAAAAGCAAGTTGTGACGGTCTTTCATTCCAGGGAATGGCGGACGCAGAAAGCTGACGAGGCAAGTTGTGATGGCCTGACGTAATACAAATCTGCATGCGGGAGGATATCAGAAGTATGGAAAGCAGGAAAAGAAGAGTAGTCATAGCGCTGGGCGGCAATGCACTGGGCAAGAATCTGCCGGAGCAGATGGTCGCGAGCCACAGGACGGCGAAGGCGATCTGTGACCTGATCGAGGAGGGGTGCGAGGTTGTCATCGCGCACGGAAACGGCCCTCAGGTCGGCATGATCCAGAATGCTATGAATGAGCTGAAGCGGTCGGACCCGGAGCGTTATATCACGGTACCGTTGCCGGTCTGCGTCGCAATGAGCCAGGGTTATATCGGGTACGATCTGCAGAATGCGATGCGGGAGGAGATGCTGGACCGCGGCTTTGATCTTGGGGTTGCGACGGTGCTGACCCAGATCGAGGTGGATCCGAATGATCCGGCGTTTAAGCACCCGACCAAGCCAATCGGGCCTTTCATGACGAAGGAAGAGGCGGAGAAACTGGTCAAGGAGCGTAATTACGATGTGGTCGAGGACTCCGGAAGGGGGTATCGCCGCGTGGTCGCGTCGCCGATGCCGAAGTCGATCATCGAGATCGGGACCATCCGGTCGCTGGTGGACACGAACCATGTCGTGATTGCCTGCGGAGGCGGCGGGATTCCGGTCTTCCGGACGGAAGGACATCACCTGAAGGGCGCGGCAGCAGTTATCGATAAGGACTTTGCGGCAGAGAAGCTGGCAGAGGAAGTGGATGCGGATACTCTGATCATCCTCACAGCAGTAGAGAAGGTGGCGATCCACTTCGGAAAGCCGGACCAGAAGGACCTGGACGAGCTGACGGTAGAGCAGGCACAGAAGTACTGCGACGAAGGAGAATTCGCACCCGGTTCCATGCTGCCCAAGGTAGAGGCATGCATGAGATTCGCAAAGTCCAAACCAGGCAGGACTGCTCTGATCACCCTGCTTGAGTTGGCAAGAGACGGAGTCGCCGGCAGAACCGGAACCCGGATCCACGCCTAAAATTGTCTGACAATTAAGGCATATTGTCTGGATTGTCTGGTATTGTCTGGTGCCTGGCACCAGACAACTTATCGGAATTATCTGACAATTTGGAACAATTGTCTGGTGCCAGGCACCAGACAATTCAATGGAATTTTCTGACAATTATTTCAGGTATTCACAGAGCTCTGATTCCATGTACAGCGGCAGGTTGATCAGGCCATCCTGCTTTGAGAAGTCTGATAGGGAGGTCCGGATGGCGAGCGGGATCTGAAACTTTGTGCGGAAGGCCTGCAGACTTTTCGCACGCAGATTCTGCTCAGCCTTTACTTCTATAGGTACAGCTTGGCCATATGGATCGGTCAGGAAATCAATTGCCAGAGTATTCCGGTCGTTTGAATAGTAATAGATCTTGTCTGAAAGGTCCGGATTGGTCTTCATTTGCTGAAGTACGTATTGTTCTGTAAGTGCGCCTTTGAATTCGACGAAGGTATGATTCCCTTCTATGAGCGTCCGGGCGTTCAGACCTGACATACACCCCAGAAGGCCGATGTCCAGAAGAAAAAGTTTGAAGGCTTTTCGGTCTTCATATGCGTTCAGTGGAAGACCCGGATTGTTAACACGTCTTACTTTATGAACAAGCCCGCAGTCGGACAGCCACATGATGGCCGATTCATATTCGCGCGCCCGCGCACCTTCCCGGACCATTCCATACAGGAATTTCCTGTTTTCCCTTCCAAGCTGCGCCGGGATACTTTCAAAGACTGAGCGGATCCGCGGGACAACATCAGCCGGCGCATGTTTGGAAAAGTCCTGTTCATAGGCGTCGATGATCTGCTGCTGTATCGTCCGGACTTCTGCGTAGTCATGTGATTCCGCGAATGCTGCGACTGCTTCAGGCATTCCTCCTACGAAATAATATTGCTTCAGCGTATCCGTAAAATATTGGCGGAATGTGGATATCATCTGGGTGTCGTGGCTGCGGATCACATCTGTATACCGGCCCAGGCCGCAGGCATCAAGAAACTCCAGATAGGTCATAGGGTATAGTCTGAGAAATTCAACTTTTCCTACCGGAAATGAAGTTCCCTGATGTAATGCGATGCCGAGGAGTGATCCTGCGCACACGATATGGTAATCGGGAGCCTGCTCGCAGAAGTATTTCAGACTTGTGAGCGCAGCAGGTACTTCCTGAATCTCATCAAAGATGATCAAGGTATCTCCCGGAACAATTTTTTCTCCGGAATAGAGCTGTAAACCATTCAGAAGCCTTTTGACATCAAGATCCTGTGAAAACAGCTGCTGCATGATCCTGTTTCGCTCGAAGTTGATATAGACAGCATTCTTATATTGGGTTTTCCCGAACTCCTTCATCAGCCAGGTCTTACCGACCTGCCTGGCACCCTCGATGACGAGAGGTTTTCTTCGCTTCTTATTTTTCCAGCTGATCAGCTGCTGCATCGCATATCTTTCCATAACAACCCCCGATGTATATTTGTGCACTCAATCACATAATAGCATGGGAAAAATGTGAATGCAATCACAAAACAGCATGTATAAATGTTAATTGTCTGACAATTTTTGGAATTGTCAGGTGCCAATTGTCAGGTGCCTGGCACCAGACAATTTACCGCAATTATCTGACAATTTGGAACAGCCGCATCACCTGCTCTGCGGTGTCAATCATATTCTGGCGGGCAATTTCACCGGACATAGCCTGATCGAGGGTGACGATTCTCTGCAGGATGGGGAAGTAGGCGTCGATACCATGATGATTGCAGGTATGAGCGTCCTCCATGATGCTGCCTGCCAGCGCCACGACCGGCTTGCCGTACTTCTTGGCAATTGACGCGACGCCGGCCGGACCCTTGCCCATGATGGTCTGTGCATCGAGCTGTCCTTCTCCTGTGATGACGAGATCCGCATCCTTGATGCAATCTTCCAGGTGAGTCTCCTCGAGGACGATCTTGATGCCCGATTCAAGGTTTGCGTTCGTAAATGTGAGGAACGCGAATCCTAGTCCACCGGCTGCTCCTGTTCCGGCCTGGACCGGGTCAGCCTTCGGGAAGGTCTTTTTCGCGACGGAAGCGTACTGACCGAGCCATCCATCCATCTGCATGATCATCGATGGAGTCGCTCCTTTCTGAGGACCGAAAATCGCGGAACATCCCAACTCTCCGCAGAGTGGATTCGTCACGTCGCATGCGATGCGGAAGCGGCAGTCCTCAAGTGCCGGCACAACTGTATCGGATGTGATGTGGTGAAGCACCTTCAGACCCTTCGCTCCGAACGGAACCGGTCTGTCCCCGGAGTCCATGATTCCATATCCAAGCGCCTGGAGCATACCGATGCCGCCGTCATTTGTTGCAGAACCGCCGATTCCCATGATGAACTCGCGGCAGCCCTTGCGAATCGCATCAAGAATCATCTCGCCGACACCGAAAGTGGTAGTGTTCAGCGGATTGCGTTCCGCATCCGTCACCTGAGTGATACCAGCTGCCTGGGACATCTCCATAACAGCTGTTTTTCCGTCCTGAAGAATTCCGTAGACTGCCTCCACATTGCGGCCGACAGGTCCAGAGACCAGAACCTTCTGAAGTGTTCCGCCCATGCCGATCGTCAGCGCTTCGACTGTTCCTTCGCCGCCGTCCGCCAGCGGCCTGACCTGAACCTGTGCCTCCGGGGCCGCTTTCAGGATCCCCGCACGGATCGCGTCACCCGCCTCGAGAGAGGAGAGGGAACCTTTGAGAGAATCGATTGCTACCACTACCTTCATAAAAAATCTCCTTTTGCTTCGCCTGTGTCTTTTCTCCTGTGTCTACGTACCTGTGGCTTCAGCAAGTGTTTCGTTCTTCCAGATGATCTTCCAGGTGACCTTACAGATAGTCTTCTGGATGATCTTCCTCCTGTTCTTCCTTACAAGTCTAGAATACCAAAGATATTTTTTCAGATATATGTCTGATAAGACAAAATATACTATGATATATTCTAAATATATGTCCTTAGGGAATTGCATGTCCTGACGTTCCTTAGGGAATCGCCTGCCCTGACGTTCTTGACACTTCGAATCCGAAAGCGTAAAATGGCGATTGACTGTGAAAGTGTGTAAGTAGTGCCGCAATCCTCATCCAAAGAGAGCAGCCGGAAGCTGAGATGGCGCGTTGGGGGACGGGATGAATTTCAGCACCGGAGTCTTCCGCGAAAACCGGGCCGGCCGGGATACCCTTAAATCGAAAGGGCAGCAGCCGTGGGTGACGGATTAAGCGGACGCGTTCATCGGCGCAGAGATGAAAAAGAGTGCAGGAGCGTTTCCAAAGCCCGGTAAGGATCCGCAGGAACCTTTCAGGATCCGGCAGAATAAGAGCTTATGGAATCCGGTCCTGAATATGGGTGGTACCGCGGATTATGATATTCTGACCCGTCCCAGATGCATGTCTGGGGCGGGTTTTCTGTTGTGTACGCGCCGGCCCGATCCGGAGCGACACAAATGGCCCCGATCCGGAGCGACGCAAATGGACCCGCTCCGGAGCGACGCAGATGGCCCCGATCCGGAGCGACGCAAATGGTCCCGGCCGGGTGCCTTAAGAGGCCGTTTCCCCGGCGATTCGTACACAGCGGAAAGCCCACCACGAATGAAATGCATCAGGTTACCGCAGGCTTAGCAAAAAATAAGGAAAGTGAGAAAAGCTATGGCAGACTTAAATCAGCTCATCGGCAAGATCGCCGAAGTCAGGGAAGCCATCAAAAACAGCGCTGAGGGTCTCGAGGACCGCAAGGCTGTCTATGAGGTAAGAAAGTCCTTCCTTGAGAAGACAGGAAGGATCGGTCAGCTCATGAAGTACATGCGCGAGATCGAGCCGTCCCAGAAAGCAGATTTCGGAAAGAAAGTGAACGAACTCAAGAGCTGGGCGGTCCAGTACTTCGATTCACTGGATGCAGAGATGAAGGAGAAAGAACTCGCTCACCTTTATGAGACCGAGAAGATCGACCTGACCCTTCCGTCCCATCACCGCACAGTCGGCAACCTGAACCCGATCACCCAGGTCCGGGAAGAACTGATCGAAATCTTCTCATCCATGGGCTTCTCCATATACGAAGGAACCGAGATCGAGAACGACTATTACAACTTCACCGCCCTGAACACCCCGGCAGACCATCCGGCGCGTGACATGCAGGATACCTTCTACCTGTCACCGGAGTTCCTTCTGCGGACCCAGACTTCCTCCGGCCAGATCCACGTTATGGAAGCCCAGAAGCCGCCGATCAAGATCCTTTCCCCGGGCCGTGTTTTCCGCTCCGATGATGACGCGACCCATTCCCCGATGTTCCATCAGATGGAAGGACTGGTCGTCGACAAGGGAATCACCCTGGGCGACCTTCAGGGCATGCTGGACGTCATCGTAAAGAAGATTTTCGGCGATGATACCCGCACCAGACTGAGACCATCCTACTTCCCGTTCACCGAACCGTCTGTCGAAGTCGATGTGTCCTGCTTTGAGTGTGGCGGCAAGGGCTGCAACTTCTGCAAGCACACCGGCTGGATCGAGGTCCTCGGCGCAGGCATTGTCAACCGCAAGGTCCTTGAAAACTGCGGAGTCGATCCGGACGTTTACTCCGGACTGGCATTTGGCATCGGAATCGAGCGTCTCGCAATGCTCAAGTACGGCATCAACAATATCAAGCAGCTGTTCGAGTCCGACATCCGCGTGCTGAACCAGATTAACGAGCGCTGAGATAGGTACGTCGCTGTTGTTTTCCCTGCCGGCTGTGCGAACTTTGGACCGTCCGGCAGTGCAGCAGAGGGCAGAAGCGAAGCAATCCGTGCGTCATAGCGTGCGGCAGAAGGTAATTCCGGCACACGCCGCATAGAATATAGAAGGAGAGAAAGACATGCTTGCACCACTTAGCTGGCTGAAAGAATATGTAGATATAGACGTCACTCCCGATGAACTGGAGAGTAAGCTATTCTCCTGTGGGTTTGAAGTCGAAGAGAAGTATCAGGTAGGAAAAGATATCACAGGCGTCGTCGTCGGCCTTGTCGAGACCTGCGAGCCGATCGAAGGTACGCACCTCCATCTGACGACCGTCAATGCAGGCGAGCACGGAACATTTCAGGTCTGCTGCGGAGCTGACAACGTAGAAGCAGGCAAGAAGTTCCCGCTTGCACTTGTAGGCGCCACCGTCATCGAGACCGAGAAGGACCATGTCACGGTCAAGGGCATCGCCACCATCAAAAAAGGGAAACTTCGCGGATATGAGTCCGAAGGAATGCTCTGCTCCGGGACCGAGCTTGGCGTCTCCGAGGATATGTACCCGGGCGCAGGCTACAACGGACTTCTGGAGCTCCCGGCAGACGCTGAGACCGGAGCGGACGTAAAGCCGATCCTCGGTCTCGACGACTGGATCTTTGACATCTCCATCACCGCAAACCGCCCGGACTGCCAGTCCATCTACGGCATCGCGCGTGAGGTTGCGGCAGTATTGGGCAAGCCGCTGAAGAAGCCGGCAATCGATTTCCATCCTGCCGAAGTGGCCAAAGACGGCTTCAAGGTTACCGTCGAGGCTCCGGACCTTTGCCCGAGATACGTGTCCCATTACATCTATGACGTGAAGATCGGAGAGTCCCCGAGGTGGATGCGCCGCCGCCTGGCACTGGTCGGCATGAACTCCATTTCCAACATCGTGGACATCACCAACTACGTCCTGATGGAACTCGGGCAGCCGATGCATGCATTTGACGAGGAGTTTCTTCGCGGAAATGAAATTGTGGTCCGCCGTGCCCATGCCGGTGAGCATATCGTCACACTGGATGAATCGGACTTTGAGATGAATGAGAACAACCTCTGCATCTGCGACGGCGAAGGGCCGGTCGCACTGGCAGGCGTCATGGGCGGCCTTAATTCCGAGATCCGCGATACCACGAAGGGCGTTGTCTTCGAGTCCGCGAAGTTCATGCGCGACAACATCCGCAAGACTTCGAGAAGCCTGGGCAAGAGGACCGATGCCTCCGCCAAGTACGAGAAGGGCGTCGATGAATATACGACGGAGATGGCGATGAGAAGAGCCCTCCATCTGGTAGAAGAGCTTGGCTGCGGCAAAGTTTCCTCCACCCACCTGGACGTCAATACCGGCAATTCCATCGAGCCGGTAGAGATGAAAGTCTCCATCAGGAAGGTCAACGGAGTGCTCGGAATCACCGTTCCGGACGAAGATATTGTACGCATTATGCGCAGCCTTGATTTCCAGCCGGAGGTAAATGGCGACGAGCTGAAGCTCATGGTCCCTCCGTACCGTACGGATATCGAGAATTATCCGGATATCTCCGAGGAAGTCATCCGCATGTACGGCTACGATCATATCCAGCCGACCATGCTGAAGACCGCCCAGGTCACCGCAGGCGGACTGACTACAAAGCAGAGAAAAGAGCTCCAGATCAAGAAGAGACTGACCGAAGAGGGGATGTACGAAGCTGTCCATTATTCCTTCTTCTCACCGGCAGACCTGGATCTTTTGAGACTTCCGGAAGACCACCCGTGGAGGCGTGCGATTCCGATCCTCAACCCGATCAACATCGACCTTTCCATCATGAGAACGACCCTGGTCGCTTCCATGCTGCATGCAGTCGAGAGAAACCAGAAGAACGGCATCTACGAAGGAAGGCTTTTCGAGCTTGCGAACCGCTTCATTCCGAAGAGCCTGCCTCTTACCGACTATCCGGAGGAGAGGCCGACCCTGTGCGCAGCCCTCTGGGGAAGCAATGAGTCCTTCTTCACCATCAAGGGAATCGCGGATGCCGTAGCAGAGAGCCTTCTGGTCAGGTTTGAATATAAGAAGGGAAGCATGCCGTTCCTTCATCCGTATCAGACCGCTGAAGTCTGGTGCAACGGTGAGAAGGTCGGCTATCTCGGAACCCTCCGCTACGAGCTGATGAGGACCCTGAACCTCAACTCCAAGGCATATGTCATGGAACTTGACATGAAGGCACTTGAGAAGTATTACGGCAACATCGCCAAGTTTGTCCCGCTTTCCAGGTACCCGGATGTCAAGCGTGACCTTGCCCTCGTCATGGACCAGAGCCTGACCTGCGAAGAGGTGGAGGAGTGCATCCGGAGCACTGTCAAGAACATCTATGATGTGAAGCTCTTCGACGTCTATGAAGGAATCCAGGTCGGAGCTGGCAAAAAGTCCATGGCCTTCACCGTCACCTTCCGCCCGGCGGATGAGGAGCTGACCGACAAGACCGTCGACAAGTTTGTCGACAAGATCCTGAGAAAGCTGAAGTTCACACTGGATGTTGATCTGAGAGGATAAGCAAGTCCATATTTCACGCCGGATCTTCTGACCGGCGGAAAGGGGGGGCAGGATCCGCGTTACGGGTCCTGCCTGCTTCTGCATATGGGTCCTGCCCCTTTGTGCAAAGGTTGACATCGGATTCGTCTGGTGTCATAATGTTGCTATCGAGAGAGATGAAATAACCTGGGGTGCGCGACAGCTTCATCTATTTTTGAACCTACATTGACGTGAAAGGGTTCCCAACATTGTCGCAGGGATGTCAGGCCGCCTTCGTCTGCGGAAGGCTGAGCTGCGTCTGCGGTTACCCACCTTAGCTTTCGCTAGGGAGTCAAAAAGTGAGGCACCGGCATTCTGGGCTTTGGGAGATTATGAGGGGCGTGGAGTTACCACGTCCCTTTTCTTTGGAGTGACCGTGCAACGATGTCACCCGCCGGATGATCTCACGCGGCGATATGCTGCTTTTGAGAAGAATTGGAGTTCCATGAGGAGGAGAACCGAATGTCTCTTAAGACGAGTGATTTTTACTATGATCTGCCGAAGGAGCTGATCGCACAGGATCCGCTTGAGGACCGGGCGGCTTCGAGGCTTATGCTTCTGAACAAGGAGACGGGGGAGGTGGAGCACCATATCTTCCGCGAGATCATTCATTACCTGAATCCGGGTGACTGCCTGGTCATCAACAATACCAAGGTCATCCCGGCCCGCCTGATCGGGACCAAGATGGATACGGGAGCGACTGTAGAGGTCCTGCTTCTGAACCGTCTGAAGGACAGAGAATCTACCTGGGAGACGCTGGTCCGGCCGGGCAAGAAGATGAAGGTCGGCGCAAGGGTTTCATTTGGAGACGGGATGCTGGTCGGTGAGGTTGTCGATGTTGTCGATGACGGCAACCGCTATGTCAAATTCACCTATGACGGGATCTTCGAGGAGATCCTGGACAAGCTTGGACAGATGCCGCTTCCGCCTTACATCACCCATCATCTTGAGGACAAGTCTTACTACAATACGGTGTACGCAAAGTTCGACGGTTCGGCGGCGGCGCCGACAGCGGGGCTTCATTTCACGAAAGAGCTTCTGAAGGAGATCCAGGACAAAGGTGTGAAGATCGCCCAGCTGACGCTTCATGTGGGGCTTGGGACCTTCCGGCCGGTCAAGGTCGAGGATATAAAGGAGCATCACATGCATGTGGAGCACTGCATGATCAATGAGGCGACTGCGAAGCTGATCAATGATACCAAAAAGAATGGGGGAAGGATCATCGCGGTCGGGACGACTTCCTGCAGGACGCTGGAGTCGATGGCGAATGAGGACGGAACGGTCCGGTCCGGTGAGATGGATACCGGGATCTTCATTTACCCGGGATACCGGTTCAAGGTCATGGACTGCCTGATCACCAACTTCCATCTTCCGGAGTCGACGCTGATCATGCTGGTGTCGGCGCTCGCGGGGAGGGAGAATATCCTGAATGCATACAGGACCGCGGTTGAGGAGAAGTACCGCTTCTTCTCTTTTGGCGATGCGATGTTTATCTATTGATTCCTGATTGGAGGTTACATGAAGAGAGTATCGAAGTGGTCTTCGGGCCTTTTTCTTGCAGTCTTTGTGATGATGGTGGGCGCGATTCCGGCGTCTGCCACGTCTTTGTCCTATGTCATGAACATGCATAAGGACGAGATCATCACGGAGTGCAGGAAGTATGGCGTCTGGCCTTCTGTCGTTGTCGGGATGGCCGGGGTCGAGACGGGTGTGGATTCGCTGTCCCAGCTGGGGGAAAGCCACAACAATTACTGGGGACATACCTATTCTCCGGTGATCGCTTCCATCATTCCGGGAACCGGGCATGTCTACGGGGCATTTGCGGCTTATCCTTCTTTCATGGATGGGATCCGGGCCCACCTGATGTGGTTCTGGCAGTCGGGTTACGGCGGAGTCCAGGGGGTCCTGAGGAATCTGTCTTCGACGCCGGCTGACGCGTATTATTCCATCGTGGCAAGCGGATATATGGCGGGGACCGCCGGCTATGTGGATGGTATCTACAAGGCGGTCGCTGCCTGCGGGGCCGGTGACTGGGATGCGGAAGCTTTTCCGGATGGGAGAAAGTACATTCCGTATATTCCGGGGCTTCCGTGTTCAGAGCAGGTCGGGGAATATGATTATCCGGCTGACCAGTACAATCCTTTTGTGGAAAATGATAACCTGCTTGCCGAAACTGTTTATACCGGGGCGGAGAAGATGGCTGCGGATAATGGAATCGAGAAGATCCGTACCGACCTTTTTCCGGAGACGGATGAGGAAGGCACTTCGGATGGGTATATCGAGGTTGATGTGGCGGATGGGGAGGCTGTGACAAGTCTGTCTGCCGTCTGCCGGTGATCTTCGGAAGGATTCTGTTTTTCAACATACAGGGGAAACAGCAGCTATTTTTCGCTGTACAGGAGGTTTTTTATGAGAAAGAAGATGATTGCGATCGTTCTGGCGGCAGCTCTTGCCTTAAGCGTACCTGTGTATGCCGCTGTATCTGCGGAAAAGTCGGCTTCCATGACATCCGGGAGCGAGGAGATCAGTTCGATGGTTTTCGAGACGGAAGGGGATGCTCCGGCGGGTCAGTCAGCGGGGGCAAGCGCTGGTTCCGGGGGCGATACTGCTTCTGAGGGCAATGCTGCTTCTGCTGAGGCTGGGAACTATAGCAGCGACCAGATGGGCCAGGTGATCGGCTCGATCGAGTCCATTAATAAGCAGATGCAGGAGCTTCAGCAGCAGAATGCGGAGCTGCAGAGTGAAGTGGAAAAGCTGAGTGGCGGAGAGGATGAGACGGAGGAGGAGCCTTTTGAGGCTACGGCTCCGGATGGACCGACGGGAAATAAAGTTCCCATGAATGAGAATTCATTTCTGGCGGATATCAAGGCTGCAAATGAAGGCCGGCTCAGGGTCAGCAGCCGCTATACCGGTACTGAAGTTGCTGCGATGACGAATCAGGAGATCGCGGAGATGAACGCGTCCTGTGTCGAAGAGGAGAGGAATCTTTACGAAACTTACAAGGATGCGGAGTTTTCCAACAAGAATCTTCAGTATCTTTGCGAGCTTTATATGAAGGGGCTGAAGAACCAGTTTGATGCCTGGGATATCTGGAAGAATGAGTCGGATATCACGAAGTACAATGAGCTCTGGGATGCCGGCTACAACAAGAGGGCGCTTGCTCTGGTCGAGATCGTGGATACCTATCAGGTTGAGCTTTCCGGTATGGATTCCATGCGGAAGACTGCGGAAGCCATGAACGAGAAGGATACGACGGAGGCTGTCACGGATCAGGAGGGCGATGCGATCGTCAAGGCCCAGAATGACCTGAATACGCTCGGTTTCCAGAATGAGGCGGACGGGAATTATGGGAAGCGGACGGCCCAGCTGCTCCGCCGGTTTGAGGTCATGTACGGATATTCTCCGGCTGACGGTGTCCTGAACCAGGCGGCGCTGGATGCGCTGGAGGCTGAGGCGGCCAAGGTGCTGCCGCCGGAGACGGAAGCGGGAACTGAGACTGAGACCGAAGGCTGAGATGGAACTGACTTTTTGAAGGGAGTTCACACGAATGAAATTTGAGGAGATGCCTTACAGCCGGATCGATATGGAGGCTGTGAGGAAGGATTTTGCGGACCTGAATAAGCGCTTTACCGAGGCAAAGAGCGGGGCGGAGCAGTTTGCGGTCCATCAGGACTACTATAAGATCATGGGCCATATCGTGACTGAGTCGACGCTTGCGGAGATCCGGCATGATATCGACATGACGGACGGGTTCTATAAGGCGGAGCAGGACTTCTATGATGCCAATATGCCTGAGATTCAGAATCTGAATGTTGACTACCAGAAGATGCTCTATCATTCGAAGTTCAGACCTTTCCTGGAGGAGAAGATCGGCAAGGTTGCCTTCAGGAATATGGAGCTTGCCATGAAGTCAGTCGATGAGAAGATCCTGCCTTTGATGCAGGAGGAAAATAAGCTTCAGTCGGGCTACAACCAGCTTCTTGCGACGGCGAAGATCGACTGGAAAGGGGAGACGCTGAATCTGTCTCTCATGAATCCGTATCTTCACAGCTCTGACCGGTCTGTCCGTATTGAGGCGTGGAAGAAGTATTCGGATTTCTTTGCACAGCATCAGGAGGAGTTTGATGATTTCTATGACAAACTCGTCAAGTGCCGTACGAAGCAGGGCCAGGCGATGGGCTACAGGAATTATCTTGAGCTTGGCTACGCAAGGATGATGAGGAACTGCTACAGCCGCTCTGATATCGCCGGGTTCCGGAAGCAGGTAAAGAAGGACTTTGTTCCATTTGCGGAAAAGCTGCATGAAAGACGGAGACAGAGGCTTGGGCTTCCAAATCTTCACTTCGAGGATGAAGGGGTTTATTTTAAATGTGGCAATCCGGCGCCTGTCGGTACGCCTTCTGAGATTCTTCAGGCCGGACGTCACATGTATGAGGAGCTGTCTCCGGAGACCGGGAAGTTCATGAATTTCATGTGCGACAACAATCTTTTTGATGTGATGGGCCGCAAGACCAAGAAAACGGGCGGCTACATGACTTATCTTCCTGATTACAAGGCGCCGTTTATCTTCGCGAATTTCAACGGTACGAGCGGCGATGCAGACGTCATCACACATGAGTGCGGACATGCATTTCAGGGATGGATCGTCGCGGATGATCCGATCAGGGAGCATGCGGACATCACGATGGAGACGGCGGAGACGCATTCGATGTCGATGGAGTTCTTCACGGAGCCGTGGATGAACCTGTTCTTCGGCGACCGGGCGAAGGATTATGTCGATATGCACTTCGAGGATGCCTGCTGCTTCATCCCTTACGGGACCATGGTCGACGAGTTCCAGGATATCGTGTACGATGATCCGTCACTTGATCCGCGCGTGCGCAATGAGGTCTGGCGGGACCTGGAGAGGCAGTACAAGCCGCATCTTGATTATTCCGGAAATGAGTACTACGAGAAGGGTGGCTTCTGGCAGAAGCAGCACCATATCTACGACTGCCCGCTTTACTACATTGACTACTGTATCGCGCAGACAGATGCGCTCCAGTATAAGGTGTGGATGGACCGTGATTATAAAGAGGCGTGGGCAAGCTACCTGAAGCTCTGCAGGCTGTCGGCCTCCGACTTCTTCACCGGACTCGTGAAAGAGGCGGGGCTGATCAACCCATTCGAGGATGGGTGCCTGAAGTACGTCACATCGAAGCTGGAGCTGTGAATTGTGAAGTGTAAAGTGTAGATTGTGGATTGTAGATTGTGAATTGTAGATTGTCCGGAAACTCGCAGACCTTGTGCGGGCTTTGCGGGGAAGGTTGTGGCAGCCGGAATTTTGAGACCGAAGCAGAGTGTGGCGGCCGGAATCAAGAAAAATATTTCTGTGTTGAGGGTGTGTTATGAGGGTTGCGGTAGTGACCGGGGCCTCAAGTGGTCTCGGCAGGGAGTATGTGAAGCTGATCGACCGGAGGTCGCAGAAAGCCGGTCCCGCACAGGCGGACGGTGGTGCTGGCAGGGATCTGGCCGCGGATGGCTTTGTCGACGAGATCTGGGTCATCGCACGCAGACGGGAGAGACTCGAGGAGCTTCAGAAAGAGGTCAGGACGCCACTTAGGGTTATTCCCATGGACTTGACGGATTCTTGCTTTGAAGAGCAGATAGAGGCACTGTACGAGGCGAAGAAGCCAGAAGTTGTCATGCTGGTCAATTCTGCGGGCTTTGGAAAGATTGGAAGCTATGCGGATGTCTCAAACCGTGATGCCGGAAAGATGGTGGATTTGAACTGCAAGGCTCCGGTGCTGATGTGCCAGCTGACGATTCCCTACATGCCGGCCGGGGCAAGGATCCTGAATGTCTGCTCAACTGCAGGCTTCTCGGCTTTTCAGTACCTGGGGATCTACTGTGCGACAAAATCTTTCCTGTATCGCTATTCAAGGGCGCTGCGGGTAGAGCTGCTGTCACGCCACATCTCCGTGACGGCGGTGTGTCCGTATTGGGTGAAGGATACAGAGTTTATTCCGGTGGCGGAGGACAGATTAAAAGCAGCAGCAAGCTCCGAAAGTACAGTGGAGCCGGAAGCTGCCGCGAAGTCGAAGCCGGAAGTGCCCGGCACAGGCAGATCAGCCAGGCACTATATCCACCACTTCATCTTCTCATCGAAGAAGAAGTCGGTCGCCGCCTGGTCCATGACGGATACCTGGCACCGGTTTGCTGTCTCCACGCCGGGGCCGGTGTGTACGCTTCACCGGATCTTTGCCAAAATCATTCCAAACGAGCTGATGGCGGGTATCTGGGCTATCCTGCGGAGAGTATAAGGAGGAGAATATCTTGAAAAAGATTTAGGATCACTTGCAGCACTGTTCCCGATGCCGGTGTGATCATCGCGGTTTACGATGAGAATGGCAAGGTCAATGCCATGAATGCCGCCTGGGGGCAGAATAAGGAAGGACATACCTGGCAAATATTGCGTAACCAGAAGGGGCAGAAAGATGGAGCATTCTCAGGGAAAAAAGGTACTGGTAGCCGGCTCGGCGGTTGTTGACGTAGTGATCCACGTGGACCATTTGCCGCACCGCGGCGAAGACATCAATGTCTACGGTCAGACCATGTCGCTGGGCGGCTGCGCCTACAACGTGTCGGACTGCCTGCGCCACTTCGGGGTGCCTTTTATTCCATTTTATCCGGTCGGCACCGGCGTCTACGGCGACTTCGTGCGTGCGCATCTTCTGGAGCGGGGCATCGTGTCCGCGGCTCCTTCTCCTTCTTCCGAAAATGGTTGTTGCTATTGTTTTGTCCAGCCGGATGGTGAGAGGACGTTTATCTGCTATCATGGGGCCGAGTACAGGTTCCAACCGGGCTGGTTCGACACTCTGGAGGCGTCGGAGATCGGCAGCGTCTACCTTTGCGGGCTTGAGGTGGAGGAGGACACC
>Ga0326514_10000700_pt1 | contig 22292 bp, 32 predicted proteins | sample 3_2548_0518_D_FD_203653 | JGI IMG/M metagenome (GOLD analysis project Ga0326514, IMG submission 203653) | Bovine rumen microbial communities from UC Davis, California, United States - 3_2548_0518 | ecosystem: Host-associated > Mammals > Digestive system > Stomach > Rumen | place: USA... | reverse complement strand
GCTACCTGTCCTTCTCCCGTGTCCACGGCGATACCCGGCTGAACGCTGCGAAGATGGCTGAAATTGCGGAAAGGAAGTCAATGTGATGGGCGACAAGAAGTATTGTCCCTTCGGTGAGACGGAAAGTACGTCCCACTTGTGTAACGAGGATTGCCCGCTGTGGCAAGAAGAAGCCAACTGCTGTTCAATCAAGGCTGCGGCAGACGCATTGCGCAAGATTGCGAGGGGCAAATGATTTTCGACGCAAGCAAGCAGAAGGGGAGTTCCCGGTACTACATTCACCCGGTAGGTATGGCTGAAAAGCCCCTGCCGGGGAGTTACGGCGAAAAGAACCGAGTGCTGCATGAGGCAGCGGAACGCAACGGCATGACCTATAAAGAGTTCATGCGGGCAAGGAAGGAGTGGCGCAAAGGTGCTGAAAGCTGAAAAAATCGTAACCTACGGCTGGAAAGACGCAATCAGGGGTATGAGAAACCCTATGAATAGCTGGGATAAGACCGACAGCATTTGGTGTACTGTCCCGGACGATCATTGTTCTGTATGCGAAGATCGGCATACCGATAAGTGTCAAGACGGCGTGATTCTCGGAAACAATGACCTTGCACTCATGACAAAGCTGGTCAAGGCCGGGACTGACCATCGTAAGTTCCTGCGAATGATTACCGTGTACATGGACATTACGGCCCCGCTGTACTGGTGGAAGGAATACGATACCTACAAGGTGGGAACCGTGGCGAACTCCTGCTCCACCATGCACAAAATCGCGTACAAGCCCTTCGAGCGCAAGGATTTCAGTCATGAACATCTGGTTAGCTACAACCTGTTTGACGCGACTATTGAAACCCTGAACTACTGGCGGGACAAGTTCAACACCAGCCAAGGCAAGGACAAGACCGCATGGTGGAACATGATTCAGCAGTTGCCTACCAGCTACAACCAGAAGCGTACCGTGATGCTCAACTACGAAGTCCTGCGGAACATCTACCATGCCCGGAAGAACCATCGTCTTGACGAGTGGCATGAACTCTGCCGGGTGATAGAGCAGTTGCCGTATTTCGAGGTATTGATAGCATGAGCAATTCAGACATTTTTGTTCAGTACGGTGTAACTGTTTCAGGTCATGTATACCGCAAGGCTACCGGGCGTATTATGGCTGAGTTCATAGGCCGAGACGGTTATGTACGGGTGAACGTCAAGGGTAAGACCAGACTGCTACATAGAATCGTTGCGGAACGATACCTCCCGAAGATATCGGGGAAAGATCAGGTGAACCACATTGACGGTAATAAGACCAACAATGCGGTAAGCAATCTTGAATGGTGTACCCGCGCAGAAAATATGAAGCACGCTTCGACAACTGGTCTGATACGTAGGCCGAAAGGGATTGCGAATGGACGCTGTATTCTGACACCTGAACAGGTAGAGTTTATAAAAGAACACTACAAACCGGGTGATAAGGAATACGGGGCAACGCCATTAGGGAAAAGGTTTGGAGTAGCCTACCAAACTATAAGTGCGGTAGCAACCGGGCAGAACTGGAAAACGAGTTAAGGAGAATGAACTATGGACTATTCCAAAATCCCGGAGGAAATCAAGGCTTTAGATCAGTGGGTGTGCTGCTGGAATACGTCCAAGGTTCCCATGCGTCCCTTCGAGCGCAAGGCTGCGTCCTCTACTGCCCCGGAAAGCTGGGGAACCTTTGAACAGGCTGCGGAGGCGGTAGAGGCGGGCCGCTATGACAATATCGGGTTCGTGTTCGCGGACAATGGGCTGGTTGGTATCGACATTGACGTGGGGTTCGAGGACAGGCTTTTGACTCCCCTCGGCGTGGACATCATAGAAGCCTGTAAGTCCTATACGGAGAAGTCGAGATCGGGCCGGGGAGTTCACATTCTGCTGCGGGGCAATCTTCCCTTCGACGGGAAGAACAACCTGCAAGGGGTGGAAATCTACAAGGCTGGCAGGTACTTCATCACAACGGGAAAAGCCCTCCTGTACTACAAGATCATTGAGAATCAGGCGGCGATTGACTATGTTGTGGATAAGTATTTCAAGCCTGTGGATAACTCTGAAAGCAAGCCGAAACTGGGACAGCGGATTTACAGTCCCGAGTTTCCCCCTCCCGGCGAAGGGTGCGTATACCTGCGGCCTGACTACCCGCCTATCCCGTCTGGCGGTAGAAACCTGTCCCTTGCTTCACTGGCGGGGACGATGCACAACGCAGGGTTCACGAAGGGGCAGATATACGCAGAACTGCGGTATGTGAACAAGAAGTGCTGCAAGCCTCCCCTCCGTGACCGGGAACTGCAAACCATCTGCGAAAGCATAACGAGGTACAGGAGGTAGCATGAAGGACACAAATTTGGTAGTGTGCTATGACCGCAGTAAGATGATACTGCATCTGGACAAGCTGTTTCCCCGGACAAAGGGCTGGCTGAATGAGTTCGAGAAAAAGGTTCTTCGGTACTGCCCTGACCGGGAAGAAGTCGTTGACCGCATGATGACCTACCTGCGAACCGTAAAAATCCCCGGATTGCCCGAAGAACTGAAAGCCCTTGACGGCGAAATTGAACTGGCACATGCCAACATGGTAGCTTATCAGGTGCGAAGCGTGAAACGTGAAGGGGCTGAATGGGTCTGGCGGCACTTGAAAAGCAGAAAAGCCCGCTGGGATAACTACTGCAAACAGCACGACATGAACATGGAGGTCATGAGTACATGGAAACCTGTATAGAATACTGCGAACCCGGCTGGGCGTGGATGTCCACGGACGAACGCAGGTGGATAAACAAGCTGCGCAAGCTGGCAGAAGAACGGCCCGACGAGTGCGTGATACTCAAACAGCCCGAGGACAACGGCGGTTTCATCTACGCGAAGTTCCCGCAGAAGTGGGTTCGGGTCAATCCTCCGAAGGTGGTCAACCTGACCGACGAACAGAAAGCGGCAAGGGCCGAAGCACTGCTGAAAGCGAGGCAAGAGAAGAATGAAGATCAAGCGTTGCCCGCATTGTGATACATACTTCGGCAAGCCCGAATTATGGCACAACATCACGGCCCGGTTCTTTGAACCGAAATACAATCTATACTGCCCGAACTGCCACTGGACAGGCAGAAAAGCCTATACACGGCGAGGGGCAGTAGCAAAGTGGAACGAAGATACCGAACGTTTCAGGCATTGGAGGGCCTACAAATGAGCATGGGCGACATTTTCTTCTGGATAGGGTTCGTGTTCGGCGCATGCGCTGTGCTGGCGGCACTTGTAGCGGCAATCGTGGGCTGGCTGATATACGATAGAATAAGGGAGGCGAAGCGAAATGCTGTATAAGATCACGGTAGTATTCCTGCTTATCTGCATCATGTCGGAGGTCTGCTATGGCAACAGGCATTGAGGAATGGCTGGGCATTGAAGTGAAGGAGTGCAGCACCTTGTCGGATGACGAAATCATGCAGGGCTACGCACAAGACATGTGGTACAAGGACAAGAAGGGCGTTATGCAGATTGACGAGAACGTGTTCGCAGAAGCGTTTACCGAAGTCAATCACCTGCGGTACAACAACGGCCTGTTCTATACCCGGAACGGCAAGGCAACCGAGGAATTGCTTTCCCGTGACGTGTGGGAGTCCCTGCGGGATTTCGGTATCAAGCGCGACGTGGAGCGCACAACGAAGAAGATGATCGGCGCGGTGAAGCTGGCGAGTACGGTTCCCGCGCTGACCGTCAATACCAACGTCATACCCTTTGCCAACGGCGACATGTATGTGAAGGAATGGTGCTTTCACTACGACGAGTACGGCAGTTTCCCGTACAGGTTGAGCGTCCCGCTGTCTCTGGAACTGGTCGATACCCCGAACTTTGAAAAGTGGCTGGGCGACCTGTTCTACCCCGAGGACATACCCACGGTTCAGGAATATCTGGGCTACTGCCTTGTGCCTACCACAAGGGCGCAGAAAGCCCTGTTTCTGGTAGGCGAGGGCGGCGCGGGCAAGTCCGTCATGGGCGTGATACTGGAAAGCATACTGGGTGACGCGCTGCTGTCTACCCCGAACAGTCAAGAGTTCATGCAGGACAAGTTCAAGTTGCCCGAACTGGAACACAGACTGGCACTCTATGACGATGACCTGTCCAGCGAGGCATTGAAGGACACTGGCCTGTATAAGAAGCTGATTACCAACACCATAGACCTGACTGCCGACAGGAAGTACGGACAACCCTTCAAGTTCAAGCCCTACGTCAAGCTGGTGTCCTGCTGTAATGAAATGCTGTCCAGCATCTACGACAACACGAACGGCTTTTACAGGCGGCTCCTGCCGATTCTGGTCAAGCCCGTTGCAGCGGATTTCAAACCAGACTTGCAGTTCTATGACAAGATCAGGGCAGAAAGAGAAGGGATAGTCCAGTGGGCTTTAGTCGGCTTGCAACGACTGGCGGCGCAGAACTGGGTATTGTCCGAGAGTGTGCGCAGTCAAGACTATCTCCGGGGCAAGCAAGTCCTCGGCAACCACTTCCCTGACTTCATGGACGCAGTGTTCGAGTTCGGAGAAGGCAAGACTCCCACCACGGAAATACTGAAAGTCTATAAGGCATGGTGCAAGCAGAACGCTTTCACTGCCAAGAGTGACACGACCTTGCAGAAGTGGTTGAGCGACAACGAGACGAAATACTCTATAACCCGAAGCACTCATATACCCGTATCAGGTGGTAAGCGGGTGCGCGGATATGTGGGGTTGAGCGTTAAAAAGGAATGGGACTATCACGGTATGATTCAGCTTGTTTAGCGTACCACTGCCGTACCATGTGTACCATTTTCCAGACCAAAGTCGGTAATTATACATGTATTTCTGTATACAAATGGTACGGGTGGTACGTCAATGGTACGGCAAAGGTACAGTTTGACGAGACTGAAAACCGTTGATACACAATGAGTTTAGGGCAATGGTACGGGTGGTACGCCTTTTTCTGACCTTTAATAAGAGAGGGTAATAAGAGAGTAGAAATAAGGGTAGATAAGGTATTACTATAAGAGAGGTATAGACCCCCCGTACCATGCGTCCCATGTGTACCAAACGGCAGAAAGGAGGACAGAAATGACTCCCGAAGAAAAGCGCGAATATATGCGCGTGTGGAGGAATAAAAACAAGGATAAATTGAAAGCGTATCAGGTTGAGTATCAGGCCGCACATAGAGCCGAGATCAACGCTAATGCACGAAGGTACAGGAAGTACGGACGGAAACGGCCTTTTGAGCCGAAAGCCTACGACAGTGTAACAGGTGAAGAAATCAAACTGTGAAAGGAGTGCAGAAAAATGAGTAACGAAGTGCTGAAAGAAAGCTACGTCGAACGCTGGCAGAGAGAACAGAAGGAGGCAAAGGAGCATGAGCAGAACGGCAGGAACGAAGGACAGAAAGCCGAGGGCAAGAAGGGTAGACGCAGAAAAGCCGAAGGGGATAATAGCTGCGCAGAACCCGGAACTGCCCGAGAACTACAACCGGGAACAGATCATGTTCATGATGGAGATAATGCCGACTGAACCGCTGGACTTCAACGACGTGGAGGAAATGGAAAGACGGTTCAACAGGTACTTACAGATATGCGCAGAAAGGGATATGAAGGTAAGCAATCAAGGGGCATATCTGGCAATAGGGATAAGCAAAGATAACGTGTATGACTGGACTGTACGTCATAGCACGAACCCTAAACGCGCCGAGTTCGTCAAAAAAGTGCAGAAAATTTGTGCATATTACCGGGAGTCTTTAATGGCGAATAACAAGATCAACCCCGTGGTCGGGATATTCTGGCAGAAGAACTATGACGGCCTCCGCGATCAGCAGGAAGTCGTGCTGACTCCGAACCAGTCCCCGCTGGGTGAACAGAAAGACGCAGAAAGCCTACGGCAGAAGTACCTTGAATCCACCTACAACCTTGCAGAAAGCGCAGAAAGCGAAAATTCGCAGAAAGGCGCAGAAAGGGACTCTACGGCCCCTTGACCCGGCGACGGCCCCGGCCCCGGCAACCAGCCCCGGCAGGGGCCTAACTACTACCCGTATGTTAGATTCAGATAACATATATCCTACTTGCATAGTAGGAAATGCCCGGGCCTATATCCTACTTGTATAGTAGGAATTACCCCTATTTCGGGTATGCCCCTGAAACGCGCTGTAATGCCCCTAAAACCGTTTCAAATTCTACCCTATACAGGTATAGGCTAAAGGGGTAAAGGCTGTAATAGGGGCTTTTTCGGGCCTTATACAGCGTTGCAGGGGTTTAGATTGTATTTGCCCGGGCCTATTAGATACCCCTGAAACGCGCTGTAATGCCCCTGAAACGGGTTTTAAGCTGTATTGCCTATAGCTGTACAGGGTACAAGCCTAAACCCGTTTCAGGGGCAAATAAAAGGCCCGGGACGTTATACCCGGGCAAATAGTCTTAATTTGGGTTTACTATGCTTTTTCCAATACTCTATTACCCTTTTCGATTCATCTTGATCTATCATAGGCAGGTTGTACAGCGTGAATTGTTCAGGGTTCATGTAATAGCCTTTACCATATCGCGGTAATTGTTCGCAACCTGCAACCCCTAAAATGTTTCTACTGTCTTGTTTTGAGCGTGTTCTTAATGCAACCCTGCTATCAAAATTGACTTTAATTTCAGTAGGAATAACTTTTGCAATAGGGCATTGAGTACAAGCAATAACATGAACCTTTGCAGCACGTCCAATTTGGCATAGACGCTGCAACAGGGGCATTACTTGACGCTTGTTTGTTGTCATTAAATCAGCTAATTCATCAATCACAACAAACACATTACTACCTTCATAGAGTTTAATATGATTGCGCTGCATTTCTCTATATCTGTTTTCGGTAATGTCCATAGCTTTATTTAAGGCTTGTACCATGTTCCCGGGTTCACTTGCATAGAGAATAGTATGAGGAATATTTTTATAATCTACTAATTCAACCCGTTTAGGGTCTATTAGAATGAATTGATTTGCAGCAGGGGAATTTAGCAAGGCTGTATATACTAAAGCGTTTACAACTACTGATTTACCCGAACCTGTTGCCCCTGCAATCAATAAATGGGGTTGTTTGAGCATGTTCTCATATAGGCTGTAAAGACTTCCATTAGGTGTTATATAGGCTTTTTTCATGTCCTCATATCCTTTCTTGATCTAAAGTAAAAGCCCCTTGCAGGGGCTTAAAATAGGCTTGTATGTTCCCAAATGTCAATGTATTGCGCAACCCCTAAACCGTATACAATTCTATTACCATCAACCATACAATTCTTATATTTGGGGAATTTGGCAATGAATGCTTGTATTGCGTCTTTCAAGCTGTTACCATGTACGATTGCAAGCGCGTTATAAGGATTGTTACAATCTCTAACAATATAGTCTTTCATGGTTTTAACCCCTTTCTATCAATTCCCGGGTATCATTGTCAATATTGAAATTAGCATAGAGTTTCAATGTTTTACCCTGCAACAGTATATCTAAATCATTGAAATTCAAGATATAGATACAATCCATATAGGCGTTATAGATCAAACAACCCATTGCGTAATTGCTTAAACAAAATTGTTCGCCTATAATATAGCAATCCACATTTTCAAGTGCAAAGGATAGTAATTCAATGTCGCTAAACTTTCCTGCCTTGCAATCCTCTATGTTTTCTTCAAAAAACCTAATGTTGATGTTACCATTCTTGAAACGCTTGCATTCATCAAACCTGTTATTCATGATTCTAAACCCCTTTCTATTAGTACATTTGAGGAATTGCAATAAACAAGGGTTCTTTGCTTTTCCTGTCGATTATCGTGTAGCAATCGCCATCAAATTCAATCAATGTCCGATTGAGTTTGAAGGATATACCATGCTTTCTATTGAGATAACGTGTAAACGCTTTTTTCTCATTATTAGCATGGGTTGTCATTGTACCAAACAAGTAACTTGTGTTTACAGTCCAGTCATTGTCATACAGATAACAGTCAAGTTGTCTAATCTCAAATTTCATGCTTTCAACCCCTTTCTTTATTGACGTTACATTTAATGTCCGTCAATACGTAATCCCAACTTGTACCATAATGAGTAACGCCCCAAACATACATATCTAATTCCTCATTGTAAAACAGTATTTCATCTGTACATTCTTGAAGTATTCGCGCCCCATTATCACTAATAATGTAATACTGATAAATTTCAGTATAAGAGTCTGTTTCTTCATCGTATTCATTGCCATTGACTGTTTCCCAATATCCTATTTCAATAGTTTTGGGAATAATGTCGTTATTGAGTACAGCGTCAAAGGACTTTGCTAAAGTTGCATAATCGACATATCCATGTTCTAATCCATAATCGCTAATTCTGTTTCCGTAAAACCATTCCCCTGTTACAAAATTACGCTTGCTATTCATTGTAATTCCCCTTTCTATTAGATCATTGCCAAATCGGTAACAAAGTTACAACCAAATTCCCCTATTGTGTCAAGCGTCAATTCTTTATCACCCCTTTCAAACGTCACAATATTCATAGTGTCGGTAAAGCGTTCTACGATTACGCCTAACGACATTTGAAGTGCTAATATAGCTTTCTCAACCCCTGCGTTATACGTTGTCTTGAAGTATGCCATACTTGCAACCCCTTTCTAATGTCGTTCGGTTCATGTCGTTTACGTATACTATTATAACCGATTATACGTAAATGTCAATAGGAAAATCAAGATTAAACGTAAATTTATGAAAATCTAATAACGTATGTCTTATATATAGGCATAGACTATAGCATATACATGTGTGCTTTAGATCAATTCCCGGGCATGTGTTCCCGGTTCGGGTTGCGTCCCGGGCATGTGTTCCCGGTTCGGGTTGCGTCCCGGGCATGTGTTCCCGGTTCGGGTTGCGTCCCGGGCCTAATGGGTAGGGGTAGGGGGGGGAATGGCAGGGGCGACAGGTGGCTGGGTGAGTGGCGAAATTTCCGCGCAAATAAAAAAAGTCAACAAATTTACGTATACCACTTGACATTTATCCGTAAACGTATATAATATATCTCAGGAGGTAGCTTATGAACGTTGTAGCTTATATTCGAGTGTCCACGGATGGACAGTGCGGTGATGATAAGTTTGGTCTGGATGTTCAGCGGAAAACCATTAAGGAATACTGTGAAAAGAATGGTTATAATATTCTGAGGTGGTTTGAGGACGAGGGTGAAAGCGGCGCAAAGGAGCGTCCCGGCTTTGACGAGATCGTTTATGGTGAGGTGTCCAATCCTCCTTACGAAGCCGTGATTGTCGCTAAGTCTGACCGTGTAGCGCGTGACATAAACATCTACTATTACTACAAGATGATGTTGTGCAAGAAGGATATTAAACTTATCTCCATCGCGGAGGATTTCGGTCAGTTTGGTGTATTTGCCAACATGCTTGAAGCGTTTACTCTCTGTGTGGCTGAAATGGAGAGGGAGAACATCAACAAGCGAACCAGCGGCGGCAGGAAGATCAAGGCCGCGCAGGGTGGTTATTCTGGTGGTCGTGCGCCTATGGGTTATAAGGTGTCCAACGGTGGACTGGTTATCAATGAGGACGAAGCCCCTGCGGTGCGGAGGATATTTGAACTCCGGGATAACAAGGTTACGCTGCTGGATATTGTGGACATTCTGAACAAGGAAGGGTTTAAGACCCGCGCTGGTAAGAATTTTCTTATCAGCACTGTTCAGGGTGTTGTGAACAACCGAAAGACCTACGAGGGCTGGTACAGGTACGGCAAGGACGGCGAGTGGGTGAAGGGACAGCATGAACCGATTTTGAAGGAGGATATGGAAAATGCGTAAGATCGTGGCTTTGATAGCAATGTTGCTTCTGTTGACTGGTGCGCTGGCTGAACCTGCCGAGGACAAGGTTCTGATAGATCAGGAGGGAGTTACTTTGACCGTCAACCCCGGATATGAGATAACACCCGTCAACGGCGACGAACTGTCGCTGTCCTTTCAAGGTGTGATTGACAACCAGACTGACGTGCCTATTGAACTGTGGCTGGACAATCCGACTATCAATGAGTTTCAGGTAAATGCCGACGTGCGGCTGGTGGTGGACGATATGCAGGTTCAACCGGGCAACAAGGCGAAGTGCGAAATATGGTTCATGCTTTCCGACGCTGATGTGTCCAGCTATGAGGAAATAGAATCACTGGAAACGGGGTTCAAGGTATTCGACGCTGCGAACTACGACTGGCTGTTTGAGACAGACAGGTATATTCTGAAAGGTGATGCAGATGTTCGGAAGTAAGTTCTGCAAGGTAAACGGTAAGTGGACTCGGCTTTACAAGATAACCTACAAGGGAACCGTGACCCGGCGCAATATCTTCGGTATCAAGCGCAAGAAGAAGGAATGGGTTACGAAGTGGGTTGACTGGGACACTTACAAGAAGTGGAAGTACAGACCTATCTGTGCTTGGGAAGAACGGTTTTTTCTGTGACTGATATGCAGTCACAAGTCCAATGGGGCTACCAGACAGGTAGTCCCTATTTTTATGGAGGTACGACTATGGATTATGAAAAGCTGAAAAAAAGTATTGACAGGGCGATTATACTTCGGCCTGATGACTTCGAGGCATATGACGATATGTTCAATATCTGCCGGGAGGCAGTCAATCATGACTGGAACCATGAACTGCGGGACAAGGTAACTACTGCCCTGACGTATGCCGCTGAAACCAGTAATTTCAAGGCCGCAGAGAAATTCGATGACCTCATGTTCCGTACACTGCTGTTCAGTGCGCCCTTCTACTTTGACGATTACCTGCAAGCTGTGGAGTATGGCAAGCCTTTGGATAAGAAGTTCTACCAACCCCGGCGACATTACCTTCTGCGGTATGTGAACGCTTATCAGGAAATACTGGACGGCAAGCTGGACTTCCTGTCTATCTCCATGCCGAAACGTGCGGGCAAGTCGCAACTGGGTATCAACTTCACGAACATGCTGTCTGGCAAGTTCCCGGACAGGTCTACGCTTATGGAGGGTACGGGTGATGACCTTGTGAAGTCCTTCTACCTCGGCTGTCTGGAATATATGCAGACTCCCAGTGACTACCACTTCTACGACATCTTCCCGGAAAGCAAGCTGGTACAGACGAACGCTGACACGAAGATCATCAACCTTCTGCATAAGTCCCGTTTCCCGACCATCATGTGTCGCTCCATCGACGCAAGGCAGGTTGGTCTGTCCGAAGCTACGAACCTGCTGTACTTGGATGACTGTGTGGAGGGCCGCGAAGAAGCGAAGAATCGGCAGCGGCTTGACGATAAGTGGGAAGTGATTTCTGGTGACATCGTAGGCCGCGCCATTGAAGGAACTCCCATTGTGATTTGCGGAACCCGGTACTCCCTCTATGACCCTATCGGTCACTTGCAGGAAGAAATGGTGAAGCAGGGTAAGCGGGTGAAGATCATCGAAACCCCGGCCCTTGACCTCGAAACCGACGAAAGCAACTTTGAGTACATGCGGGAGGGTAGGAAGGTGTTCACGACTCAATACTTCCGCGATCAGCGCGAAATGTTGTCTGCTGAACAGTGGGAGTCAGAATTTCAACAACAACCCTTTGAGGCGAAGGGACTGCTGTTCCCGGAGGGTAGCTTGAACCGCTACTTTGAACTCCCGGTTGACCGTGACCCTGACAGCATCATTGCCGTGTGCGATACTGCCGACAAGGGCGAGGACTATTGCTCCATGCCGATAGCTGCGGTGTACGGGGATGAAGTCTATATCGTGGACGTGGTGTTTGATGACGCTCCCCCGGAAACCACGAAACCCGAGTGTGCGCGGGCCTTGCAGGAGAACAAGGTTGTAGCGGCGACCTTCGAGAGTAACAACGCTGGTAGCTACTTTGCCCGAGACGTGCAAGACCTCCTGACGAAGCGGAACTACGCTTGCGGTATCAGGACGAAGCGGACTATCAGTAACAAGCAGACCCGCATTGAGTTCGCGTCTGACATGATACTGAAAAAGTTCTACTTCAAGGACAAGTCCCTGTATGCCCGGAACAGCCAGTACGCAGAGTTCATGAAGCAGTTGGTGACTTATACCCGGTCTGGCAAAGTTCCTCATGACGATGCCCCGGACTCCCTGTCCCTGCTGGAAAATGAACTGCGTCTGCTGGTAGGCGCGAAACCCGAGGTTTTCAAACGTCCTGTCTGATTCTCCAATGGTAGAATTTTAACGTGACCATGTTGACAAGGATTGGAGAGTTTGCTATAATGAAAGATGATAAGGAGAAGTCTTTTCCGAAGGGAGGGTTGATTGATGGACAATAAGACCATTCTGTGCGGCAGACGAGTTATCAAGACTGACGCAACGCAGGTCACGGCTGAAAATGTCGTTTCCATTCTGAACAGGTCTTTGCAGCGGCACAATGAGAACCGCGCCGAAATCGACTACCTTTGGAAATACTACCGGGGTTGGCAACCTATCCTGAACAGGGTCAAGGAAGTTCGCCCCGAGATCAACAACACCATTGTTGAGAACCGGGCCAACGAGATTGTGTCCTTCAAGTCGGGCTACCTCATGGGCGAACCGTTGCAGTACGTTTCCCGCAACAACGGAGACGATATGGCAGAGGAAATCAATCAGTTGAACGAGTACGTCTATGCGGAGGAAAAGTTCGCAAAGGACAAGGAACTGGCTGACTGGTTCCATATCTGCGGTACGGCCTATCGTATGGTTCTCCCGGATGAAACCGGGGACGAGGACGAAGCCCCGTTTGAAATCTACACCCTTGACCCCCGGTACACTTTCGTAGTGTACAACAACGGACTGGGGAACAAGCCCGTCCTCGGTGTCAAGTATGTCGTGGACGAAATGGGCCGTATTCACTACTCCTGCTACTCGAAGGACGAGTTCTTTGAGATCGTGGATTCTGCCATTGTACGGCATGAAACCCACGTCCTCGGGAGTATTCCCATTATCGAATACCCGCTGAACCTTGCGCGTATCGGCGCGTTTGAACTGGTTATCCCGCTGCTGGACGCTATCAACCTGACTGATAGCAACCGTCTGGACGGCGTGGAGCAGTTCGTTCAGGCCCTTATGCTGTTCCATAACGTGGACATTTCCTCCGAGGACTTCAAGAGTCTGCGCGAGGAAGGGGCTATCAAGTTCAAGGACTTGGACAACAACACGAAAGCGGAGATCAGCTATCTCCTGAACGACCTGAAACAGTCCGAGACGCAAACGCTGGTAGACCATATGTACCAGACGGTACTGACTATCTGCGGTATGCCGAACCGCAACGGCGGGACTTCTACAAGCGATACTGGCAGCGCAGTCATTATGCGCGATGGATGGAGTGCGGCAGAGGCCCGGGCGAAGGACTCTGAACTGATGTTCAAGAAGTCCGAACGGCTGTTCTTGAAGCTGGTTCTGCATATCTGCAATGTCCTTACGGGCATGGAGTTGAAGGTCTGCAACGTCGAGGTTCGGTTTACCCGCAGGAACTATGAGAACATTTCTCAAAAGGCGCAGGTACTTGACCTGATGTTGAAGAACCCCCAGATTCACCCGAGACTGGCCTTTGAACACTCTGGCTTGTTCGTGGATTCTGACCTTGCCTATACTTTGAGTATGGAGTACGTCAAAGAACAAGAGGAAAAGGCGAAGAAACAGGCCGAGGAACAGGCTAAACTGAATGGAGGGAACGGCAATGTCCCCGGCAATAACGAAGGAAATGACGGCGACAATCGAAAACCTGCTGAAACACGGCAGCAGGGTTGAAATCCTGATTGAGCAGGGCAAGGTTACAATCGTCGAGATCAAGCGAAAAATGAAGATGAAAGAAGCCTGACGCAACGGCGGCAGGTAGTCCAATGGGACTGTGAGTGCAACGCTCATAGTCCCTATTTTTGTAGGTGAGATCATGGAAGAAATGATTCAACGCTATCTGCTGGCGTTCGACGAAATCAATAAGATGACGGCGATTAGCTATGCGTCTGTCCGGGATGAAGATATTCTGTCCCGGCTTGACCAGCTAATTGACGATATTCTGACCTTCCTGATTAAAGCCTATACGCAGGGCATTGAGAATGTGGGTATCATGCTGTCCTATGATACAGAGATCGACGTTGACCGCATGTATGAAGTGATATATGAGGTTATCGACGGCAAGACCTTCGAGGACAGGATATATGACCATCTGATAGTGGATGACCTGAACGGGTTGCAAACGCTGGCCCAGTCCGAGTATCACAGGGTTTATAACCTTGCTTGCGAGGACGGTGCATGGCAGTTTGTCGAGGACGATGACGCATTGAGTTCTGATGTGATAAAAACGTGGAACGCAATCGTTGACAACGTGACCCGTGATACTCACTTGCACCTGAACGGTACTTCCGTTAATTTGCAGGACGAGTTTTACACCTTTGACGGAGATCATGCGCCTTGTCCGGGTAGCTTTGAAAAAGCCTCGAACAATGTCAACTGCCGCTGCTGGCTGACCTACAAATTATCTGACGATGATTGATAGGCGCAAGCCTATTTTCATGGCAGTAGGGAAACTGCCTTATCAAATCGCAAACCGAGACAACGGTATAAAACAGACAATACAGGGAGTGAACCCTACAAACGCAAAGGAGGACTTTACCGTGAGTTACCTGACTAATCTGCTTGGCAACGCTTACAAGGAAGGAATGACCGAGGACGAGATTTCCGCTGCACTCGAAGCAATGCACCTGTCCACTGGCGAAGATGCCGAAGTGACCCGCCTGAAAGCTGCGCTTTCTAAGGCCAACTCCGAGGCTGCGGACTACAAGAAGCAGTTGCGCAGTAAGCAGAGTGAAGCCGAGGCCACTGCCGCACAGCAGAAGGAGGACTACGACAAGGCTATGAAGGAGAACGCTGACCTGAAACGGTCTATCGCGCTGTCCGAAAAAAAGGCGAAGCTGCTCACTATGGGCTACGACGCTGACCTTGCCGAAAAGACGGCTACTGCTATGGTGGACGGCGACATGGACGCTGTTCTGGCGAACCAGCAGACCTACCTCGAAGCCCAGAAGAAGTCCATGAAAGCTGACCAGATGCGCGGCACTGCCCGTCCTGCGGCTGGTGCTGACAACGGCGGCATGGACTACGGCAAGCTGATTGCCGAAGCACAGGCAAGCGGTAATATCTCCGCTGTCGCATACTACACCCGTCTGCAAGCCGAGGAAGAAGCCTCGAAGCAGATCACCGACTAATTCAACCATAAAAGGAGGGAATGACAATGCCCGTTGCGACCAGTTTTGCGACGCTGAACTACAGCGGTATGCTTTTCAACAAGGGCAACACCCGTACCCCGTTCTCTGCCATTATCGGCAGCAGGGCAAAGCAGACGAACCACGTTGAGTTCGTCACCGGGCAGGAGTACACCACTGGCGGCGGCGCACAGCCCGCTATCAGTGAGAACGCTTCTCTGACCGCGCCTGAACCCACGATCATCACCCGCGCCCAGAAAACCAACGTCACCCAGATTTTTCATGAAACCGTGGGCGTGTCCTACGCGAAGGAAAGCAACATGGGTACTCTGGCGGGCCTGAACGTGGCGAACCAGCAGGCCAACCCCATCAATGAACTGGACTTCCAGACTGCCGCGAAGATCACGAAGGTGAACCGCGACATTGAGTTCACGTTCATTCAGGGCGTGTACAACAAGGCCACTACCGACGCTACCGTGAACAAGACCCGGGGCATGGTGGCGGCTATCGAAACCAACGTCACTGCGATGGCGAACAAGCCCCTCGGTCTGTGGGACATCGCTGACATGGTGAAGAAGGTTCAGGAGTCCAACGCTCCCTACACCGGGCTGGTGCTGTGGTGCGACGCTGTGACCATGTTCCAGATCAATGCTGACGCTGTTCAGAATGGCCTGACCGTGGTTCCTGCTGCGCGTGACATCAACGGCATTGCGCTGTCTAAGGTGGTTACTCCGCTGGGTGAAGTTTATCTCTACCTCGGTGAGTTCCTGCCCGCTGGCACTGCGCTTCTGCTGGACTTCGATGTTATCGCTCCCGTGTTCCAGCCTGTCCCCGGCAAGGGCAACTTCTTCCTCGAAGAACTGGCGAAGGTCGGCGCGGGCCGCAAGTACCAGCTTTTCGGACAGATCGGCCTTGACCACGGCCCCGAGTGGTATCACGGAAAGTGGACTGGCATTGCGACCACGTTCACGAAGCCGACCTACAGCCGTTCCGTGTACGTGTCCAACGCTGCTGATTTCAAGGCTTAATGAAAGAAGGTGGACAACATGACTGACGCTGACAAGCTGGCAATGCTGATAAGCATGACAGGTGAGACTGACGAAAACGTGCTGTCCACCTTCCTGACTCTGGCAAAGAACGTCGTGTTGGCGAAAGCCTATCCCTACGGCGACGGTACAGAGGAAATGCCCTTGAAGTACGATACCGTACAGGTCGAGATTGCCGCTTATATGCTGAATAAGCGTGGTGCGGAAGGAGAAATCGTTCACCTTGAAAACGGTGTCTCCCGGCACTATGAGGACGGGGACATTCCCCCTACTCTCCTGCGGCGCATTACTCCTATGGTGGGGGTGATGTAAGTGAGGCTGCAAAGGCGCAACTTACAGTCCGTATGGTACTGCCTTTTCGACAAAGAGGTTCCTGTTTTCGAGGACGGGTACGAAACTGGCGAGAAGGATATTGCCTATCACGACCCCGTGGAAATGCAATGCAACGTGTCCCCCGCAAGCGGCTACGCGCAGTTGAACACGTTCGGCAATCTTGACTCCTACGACAAGGTTCTGTTGATCGACAACATGAGTTGCCCGATTGACGAGAATACCGTTCTTTTCGTAGACAAACAACCTGCCTACGACAAGACGGGAAAACCTCTGTACGACTACACTGTGCGGCGGGTGGCTAAATCCCTCAACGTGATTGCCGTTGCCGTAAGCAAGGTGAAAGTCTCATGAGTAAGCGAGTAGTAAAGGTGAGTCTGACTTCCGCGAGTTTGGATAATGCGATACGCGAACTCGAACAGTACAGGAAGTGGCTTGTCGAAAGGACAAAGGTCTTTCTCGAAGCACTGGCAGCGGAGGGAATGAACATTGCGTCCGTGAGATTCGCACAAGCCACTTATGACGGCGACAATGACGTGACTGTTTCGATTGAGGAACGGGGCGATAACAAGTATGCCGTTGTAGCAACGGGGAAAGCCACACTGTTTATTGAGTTCGGTACTGGCATTGCCTACCCGGATTCTCACCCGGAAGGTGCTGAAACCGGGATGGTACACGGTTCGTGGTCTGAAAGTGAACTGGGTAAAGGACACTGGGATGACCCGAACGGATGGTACTACGCACACGAAAGGAAGTCTCACGGCAACCCCGCAAACATGAGCATGTACAACTCAATCCGAGAACTTGAAACGAAGTTCGAGGAAATAGCAAGGAAGGTGTTCATATGAACGATTGCGAGAATGAGGTTTTCACTCGGATAGCGACGGTTCTTCGGGCCGAGTTTCCGGGGATTGACCTTGCAACCGAGTATGTCAAATCACCTTCCGTTTTTCCGCATGTCAGTGTTGTGATGGCTGATAACTCCATCATACCTGAACGGCAGGACACGGGGCAGGGTGAAACGGATTTGGTCATGTTCGAGATCAACATTTACTCGAACAAGGCGAACTCTAAGAAGTCCGAGTGCAAGGCGATTGCAAGGGCGATTGACTCCCTGCTGTACTCCATGAACTTTAGGCGGCTGGCCCTGACTCCCGTCCCTAACATGGAGAACGCTTCGATTTATCGGCTGGTTGCCCGGTACAGGGTAGCCACTGATGGAAAATACTTTTACAGGAGGTAAGGTAAGATGGCGACTAATACTTACGGCACTTATCTGATGCACAAGAATAGTAGTGCCTACGAAAAGCTGGTGGACATTACCGAGTTCCCGGACATCGGGCAAGACCCCGATATGCTGGAAACCACTACGCTGTCCGACAAGATGCGTACTTTCATCCTCGGTATTCAGGGCAACGACGGCATGAACTTCGCGTCCAACTACGACCCCACGGCGTATCAGGCCCTGAAAGCCTTGGAGGGCAAGGAAGAAGAATACGGTATCTGGTTCGGTCACACTGCTGCTGGTGTGCCTGACGGACACCTTGGCAAGTTCAACTTCGGCGGTGAACTGACGGCTCACCCGACTGGCGGCGGCGTGAACGAGGTTCGCGGCATGTCTATCACGATTGCCCCGAGTACCGTCATTACCGAGGAGTTTCCGTCCGGGAACTAATCAACAACACATTGAAGATGGAGGGTTTTAGCAATGGCTAAAGTGATTCGATTCTCTTTCGAGGGCAAGGAGTACGTCCTTGAGTTCACCCGTAAGACGGTCAAGGAAATGGAACATGAGGGTTTCATTGCCCGCAATGTTGATGACATGCCTATGACCATGCTCCCGGCCCTGTTCGCGGGCGCGTTCAAGGCACACCACAGGTGGGTCAAGCAGGACGTGATTGACCGCATTTTCGCGGCGATGCCGAACAAGGATTCGCTCATTGAAAAGCTGGGCGAAATGTACAACGACCCCATTGTGAGTCTGATGGATGAACCCGAGGACTCCGAGGGAAACGTGGACTGGGCGGCGAGTTGGTAACGGATTCTCCGTCTGACGAAGCAGGGGGCGGCGGTTCAGGCCGCACGTCCCCTTTACGTTACGGCGAACTGTTTGACGAAGTATGCCCGTGGTATATGAGCATCGGCATGTCCTACTCCGACTTCTGGGACGGGGATTGTGAAATGGCGAAGTTCTACCGGGAGAAGTACGAAATCGAACGGGAACGCAAGAACACTGAACTCTGGATGGAGGGCGCGTACATCTACGAAGCACTGCTGGACGCTTCGCCCATGTTCAGAGATTTCACTAAGAGGGCGAAACCCCTGCCCTATCGTGATAGTCCCGTTGCTATTACCAAACGCGCAATCAAGCGCAAGGATGAACTCAATAAACAACGGATGCTTGAACAGGGCCGCGAGGCAATGCGGGCAATGATGATTGAGTTCAACAAGAAATTTGAAAAGAAGGGAGGGAAAATAGATGGCGATTGAACTTGAAGGATTGGAGTTTGAAATCAGCGGTTCTTCCACGAAAGCTGAAAAGGGTTTGAAGGGCTTACACGATACTCTGGTGCGTATTCGCAATGCCGTCAAGGGTGGTATCGGACTCGGTACGGTAGCTAATCAGGTCAAGAAACTGGCTGACAATGTGAACCGTGTTGATACCGACAAGCTGGAAAGACTGGCAAGGGCGTGTGAAGCACTGCGCGGTATCAGAGGCCCTTCTAATCTTGCCCGTGGGTTTGAGCGTATGGCTGACGCTACCGCAAGGATTGACGTTGAGCGTTTGGAACGGCTGCGGGATGCTTTGCAGGGCATGAACGGTATTAGGTTGCCGAACTTCAATGTCCCGGCTGCTGGCGGCGGTGCTGCTCCTGCGGGTGATACTCCTGCAACACCTGCTGATAGCGACGTTGAGAATGTCGGTGGACAGGTCGAGGAAACCACTGAACGAGTGAACAGGCTTCACAATGCGCTGCAAGGACTCGGCGGTGTATTCGCAAGGACGTTTCAGACGGGTGCTGGCACTCTGCGAACGTTCGGCAAGGCTGTCAGAAGCGCGTGGAATGGTATAAAGGCACTCGGCAAGGCGGCTACCGTACTGCCTGAAAAACTGGGTTCTGGCCTTGCGGCGAAGATCAAACACACTACTTCTTCCCTCGGTAAATTTTACGAAAGTATTAAGCGCGTTGCCATGTATCGCCTGATACGTTCTGCTCTGAAAGCCATAACACAGGGATTCAGTGAGGGTATCAAAAACCTGTACCATTGGAGCGACGCGCTGGGCGGCACGTTCGCTAAGAGTATGGACAAGCTGGCGACTGACGCTCAATACCTAAAAAACAGCCTTGCGGCGATGGCGGCTCCCCTAATCAATGCCCTTGCCCCGGCGATTGACTTCATTACGGATAAGATTGTTGATTTCCTGAACTACGTCAATCAGTTGATTGCGAAGCTGACAGGTGCTTCGACCTATACCGTGGCGAAGAAGGTTGCCGCTGAATGGGACGATGCCTCGAAGAAAACGAAGAAAGCTACCGACGAGATCAAGCGGTACACCCTCGGCTTCGACGAACTGAACATTCTCGGCAAGAAGGACAAGGACACGGGCAGCAGTTCTAAGAAGGAAACCGACTACTCCAAAATGTTTGAAACCAAACAGGTTGACAGTAGCATTTCCGACGTGACGAAGAAGCTGCAAGCCATGTTCGGCGTTCTGAAACAGGCGTGGGCGCAGGAAGGACAGGCCACGATCAACGCTGCAAAGGCGGCGTTCGGTTCCTTCAAAGACCTGATTTCCGACATAGGCGATACCTTCTATCGGGTATTTACTGACGGCTACGGGTTCGACTGGGCTGTGAGTTCTCTGAAAGTGTTGCAGTCCATTCTGGGGGTTGTGACCACTCTGAACCAGACCTTCAAGACCGCATGGGATGACAATAACCGGGGCTACAACTATATCGCTTCGATATTCAGTATGATGACCCGTGTTAATGACCTGCTGTCGAATATCGCTACCGCTTTCAGGAACGCATGGGACAGCGGCATTGGAGTCAAGATTTGGAGTAACATACTCGAAATCGCTACGGGCTGCAACAACATTGTCGGCAACCTTGCGGACTCTATTTCCCGCGCATGGAACAAGGCTGGACTCGGTGAAAAGATTTGGAATGGCGTTCTGACGATTGTGAACACGGTGCTGACTGCCGTGAACAAGATTGTCACTGCTACGGCAAACTGGGCGGCAGACCTGAACTTTGAACCGATTCTCACGGCTTTCAACGACCTTCTGGCGGCAATCAATCCTGTGGTGGAAAAGGTCACTAACGGCTTAGCGTGGGCCTATGAAAACGTCCTCCTGCCCGTGGGTAAGTGGACGATTGAAAAGGGTCTGCCCGTACTCATGGGATTTTTAAGCGCGGCGTTCGGACTGCTTAGTTCGGTGCTGGAAGGACTGAAAGAACCTGCCCTGTACATCTGGGATAACTTCTTAAAGCCTATCGGAGAGTGGACAGGCGGTGTCATTACGACGGTGCTTGAAAAGCTGACCGGGGTTTTGAAGAAGCTGTCCGACTGGATTGATACCCACAAAGAAGCGTTTGACGCGATTGTTGATACTGTAGGCGCGTTCGTTGCCGGGTGGCTGGGCGCAAGGGCGGTTATCGGTATCATATCCGGGATTACACAGGTTGGTTCCCTGCTCATAGGTGGCTTGGGTACTCTGGCGGGTTCTTTCAACCCGGTAGTCCTTGCCATTGAAGCAGTTATCGCAATCGGCGTTCTTCTGTACCAGCACTGGGACGAAATCAAAGAGGCAGCGCGAAAGCTGGGCGAGAAGATCAGCGAGGTATGGGGGAATATCAAGAAGTGGACAAGCGAGAAGTGGGAGTCGATCAAGACCACTGTTACTACAACGTGGGAGAACTTGAAAACCGGGGCTGCTGAAAAGTTCGAGGCAATCAAGTCTACGGTCACGACCACTTGGAACAACCTGAAAACCGGGGCGATTGAGAAGTGGAACTCTATCAAGACCACTGTTTCGGAGAAGTGGGACGCTTTGAAGAAGGGTGCGACTGAAAAGTTCGACGCAATCAGGAACAAGATTTCCACGACGTGGGAAACCGTGAAAACGGGTGCTACGACTAAGTGGACTACCATCACGACCAACCTGAAAAATACGTGGGACACCCTCAAAGGCAATGCTCAAAATATTTTCAAGAATATTGGCGGCAACATCACGGGTGCATGGGACAAGGCGAAGAAGTGCTTCACGGATGTTATTGACTGGGTGAACCGTACTTTCAGCGTTGACTGGGACGGCGCATGGACGAAGATTGTAAGTGGCTTCGGCACTATTTTCGGTGATTTGAAGGAAAAGCTGAAAACACCTATCAATGGTGTTATCGGTTTCCTGAATACGCTGATAGATAAAGTCGAAGGTGCAATCAACAAGATCATCAACGGCATTAACAGTGCGTTGACCATAACAACCCCGAAAATCACGTTGCCTTTCGGCGCGGGTACATGGGGCGGCTGGTCTTGGAGTCCGAACCTGCGTGGTATCAGTTGGCGAAGGATAGAATGCCTTGCCGCTGGCGGTATTCTGAATGACCCGACTCTGTTTGGTATGTTGTCTGGCAAGCCCCTTATGGGTGGTGAAGCTGGGCGCGAAGCGGTTCTGCCGCTGGAAACTCATACCGAGTGGATGGAC
>Ga0326514_10000698_pt1 | contig 22382 bp, 22 predicted proteins | sample 3_2548_0518_D_FD_203653 | JGI IMG/M metagenome (GOLD analysis project Ga0326514, IMG submission 203653) | Bovine rumen microbial communities from UC Davis, California, United States - 3_2548_0518 | ecosystem: Host-associated > Mammals > Digestive system > Stomach > Rumen | place: USA... | reverse complement strand
GGACTGTATGTGATTAAGTCTCAGGCTATTGGAAGGATTATTGTTGAATCGGTTGCCGAGGGCAAATGTGTTCCCGCTTTCGCCCGCGACCGCATGAGTTCCCTTGAGGAAATCTCTATCTTCTCCACCGACGAGGACCGTCCGCTGAAGGAAGTCTTCAAAATGATTCATGACAAGATGGGCGACAAGGTCGATTTCGATTTCAAGAAAGCCTCAAATGACGAGTTGCGCGAGAAGTTTGCTTTCGTCATGCCCGACTATGATGAGGATGCCGTGTATCCTTCCGACATGAAGAAAGTGTTTCAATGGTATCAGATGCTGAATGACAAAGGTTTGCTCGACTTCACCGAGGAAACAGAAACTAAGCCAGAGGAAGAAGCGGCAAAGCCTGAAACCCCAGAAAACGAAAAGTGATTTTATTAGTTTATATTTGAAGAAGCTGCTTCGGCAGCTTTTTTTGTATATTTGTGGCGCGTAAAGGTTCAATCACATGACAAAACAGATTGCAGACTTTAAATTAGTTGAAAAACAAGACTTTAGCCGCTCCGTGTTGTTGCGGTTGCGTTCCGAACAACCTCTGCCAGCTATTCAGCCTGGACAATTTGTGCAGGTGCGCGTGGACGACTCACCAAGCACCTATCTTCGTCGCCCGATTTCCATCCACGATGTTGATTTCCAGCAAAATGAAATATCGCTTTTGGTGCAACAGGTGGGCGAGGGGACACGACATCTCGCACAGGCAAAGGAAGGAGATGTTATCAATATGGTGTTCCCTTTGGGCAATGGATTCACCTGCCCCGAAGTGGGGGAGAAGGTATTGCTTGTCGGGGGCGGCATCGGCATTGCGCCGCTGTTTTATTTCGCCAAAGTGCTGAAAAAAAATGGGATAAATCCTTCTTTGCTCTTGGGCGGAAAAACGGAAACCGACTTGCTTCGTTTGTCTGATTACCAGCAACTTGGAGAAACTTTCGTGACCACCGAAGACGGCTCATTGGGTGAGAAAGGTTTTGTTACCATGCACTCCATTTGGCAAAAACAAAGTTTCGACAAAATCTATGTTTGTGGCCCGAAGACTATGATGAAAGCTGTGGCGAAATTGGCCAACGAAAAAAGCATTTGGTGCGAGGTTTCGCTTGAAAATTTGATGGCTTGCGGATTGGGTGCCTGCCTCTGCTGCGTGGAGGACACCATCGATGGCAATGTATGCGTCTGCAAAGAAGGACCGGTATTTAACACAAGGAGGTTGAAATGGTAAATACGACAATAGATTTGGGGCGCGGCTTGGTGCTGCGCAACCCCGTGATGACGGCTTCGGGCACCTTCGGCTATGGTGAGGAATACACCGATTTCGTTGATTTGGCGCAACTTGGCGGCATCATTGTGAAAGGAACGACTTTGCATCCGCGCGAGGGCAATCCTTATCCGCGCATGGCTGAAACTGCTTCAGGAATGTTGAACTGCGTCGGACTGCAAAACAAAGGCGTTCAATACTTTATCGAAACGATTTATCCGCGCATCAAGGATTTCGATACCAATGTGCTGCTTAACCTCTCTGGCTCCTGCTTGGAAGATTACGTGAAAGGCGCGGAGATGGTTGACGCTTTGGACAAGATTCCCGCCATTGAGTTGAATGTCTCTTGTCCCAATGTGAAGCAAGGCGGCATGGCTTTCGGCGTGACTTGTGCGGGAATCGCGCAAGTGGTTTCCGAAGTGCGCAAGGTGTATCATAAACACCTGATGGTCAAGCTGTCGCCGAATGTGACCAACATCGCCGAAATCGCCCTGACAGCCGAGGCCGCCGGTGCCGATTCGGTCTCGCTCATCAACACTTTGATGGGCATGGCCATTGACGCGGAGAAACGCAAGCCAAAACTTTCTGTGATAACTGGTGGACTTTCAGGGGCTTGCGTAAAACCCGTGGCCTTGCGCATGGTTTGGCAGGTGGCCAAGGCGGTGAAGATTCCCGTAGTTGGCTTGGGCGGCATTTCCAACGCCACCGATGCCGTAGAGTTTATGCTGGCTGGTGCCTCCGCCATCGAAATCGGGACGGCCAATTTTATTGACCCAGCGGTTTCCGAAAAAGTAGCCCAAGGCATAACTGACTATTGTGAAAGGAATGGCTTCCAAAAAGTTACTGATTTGATTGGAGCTTTGGAGTGTTAGAATAATACTGTTGATTGAATTTTTTTTCTCCATTTATTAAATTTTGGGCAAAAAGTTATTATAAGTATCCTAAACCACTAAACTTAAGGATACCTATGGAAAAGAAAACCACCACCCCAAAAACACAGAAAAAGAAGAACTACACACTTTTAGAAGCCATCGAGGCCGTCGCCGAAAGCTCTAAGGACTCCAAGATGAGCGCCGACTTCATGAAAGCCTCAACTTCCGAAATCAAGTTTCTTGCCGAGAAGTACGGCATCAGCGAGCGGCAAGCTGTCATTTTTGCCGTCTGCATGGACGAAGGCCCTTATCGTGTGGATTACCGCGACTTGGCCCGTCACCTCGATCTTGGCAACATCGCCGTGCTGGCTTTTGCTAAAGATATCGATGCGCTTGTACACCGCCGCTTGCTGCGCTATCGTGATGTGAAGGATGAGGACGACTTTGACGTGCCTGCTGCCGTCATCCGTTGCCTCAAGCACAACGAAGTGTATCAGTTGCCCATCCACAAGGGCCTTGACTGCGCGAGTGTGTTTGAGGTGCTGAACCAATGGTTCGACGACCTCAACGACGATGCCATCGGTCCCAAGGAACTAATCGAAGAGATCCACAAGCTGTTTGACGACAACCCACAGGTGGCCTTCGGGCAAAAGGTGAAGCAACTCCGTCTTGATGAAACTGACGAACTCCTCCTGATCAAGTTCTGTTATTATCTCATCTGCAACGACGACAACGACATCCGTTTCAACCAGATGGAAAACGTCTTCTACAGCACCGCCGACTTCAACAATGCCAAGGCCGCTTTGCGCAGCGACAGTCACACGCTTCAAACGGCCAAACTTGTCGAGTTCCGCTGCGAGGATGGCATTGTCAACAATACGCAATTCAAACTGACAGAGGAAGCCATGCGTGATTTGCTAGCAGAACTGAAAATTACCACCACGGAAGAACACCTCGCCGATGTGATTAAGCCTGACCAACTCACGCCCAAGACCATGTTCTACACTGAGACCGTTCAGCATCAGGTGGATGAACTCAACCGTTTCTTTGAGCCGGAGCAATATGCCAAAATCCGTGAGCGTATGCAGCAGCGCGGTTTCCGACAGGGTTTCACTTGCCTGTTCCATGGCGGTCCGGGCACGGGTAAGACCGAGACCGTCTATCAGTTGGCCCGCCTTACGGGACGCTCCATCATGACCGTCGACGTGCCGAGCATCAAGAGCAAGTGGGTGGGCGACTCCGAGAAGAACATCAAGGCCCTGTTCGACCGTTACCGCAGCCTCGTGCAGCGTGCCGAGAAAGCCCCCATCTTGCTCTTCAACGAGGCCGATGCCATCATCGGCATTCGCAAGGCCGGCGCTGAAAACGCGGTGGACAAGATGGAGAACACCATCCAGAACATCATCCTGCAGGAGATGGAGACCTTGGACGGCATCATGATTGCCACTACCAACCTCACCGAGAACCTCGACAGCGCCTTCGAGCGTCGTTTCCTCTACAAGATCAGGTTCGACAAGCCCGATGCCACGGTGCGCGGCAAAATCTGGCAACAGATGATTCCCGAACTGAACGACAGCGACGCTGCCACCTTGGCCGAGCACTTCGACTTCAGCGGCGGCCAAATCGAGAACGTGGCTCGCAAGCACGCCATCAACAGCATCCTTTATGGCACCGCTGACGAGATGCTTCCTGTGCTTGAAAGCTATTGCCGCTGCGAACAGTTGAATAATGGCATAGCGCGAAAGAGGATTGGGTTTTAAACTGTCTCAAGTGGGGTGGCGCTGAAGTCGCTCCACTTTTTATGTAGCTTTTTTTGAATTTTCGCCAAAAAGTTTCTATATTATGTCGTAACCATAAAATACGAAACGACAATGAGAACATATTTGCAACAATTCTTTCCATGTCTGGAAAACAGACATGTCTATCTCTATCGTATTGTCTATCCGATGATTGCCACCCATTCGCCTTTCCTGCTTGCCATACCCAGTGCAAGGATTTACGACCTCGATGCCCGCCCATCTACTGAGAGGGAATGGTATGAGTTGGATAACAAGAAGGCTTACTATCGGTTTTTTAAGCAGTTTGAGGATCGTTTTTGAAATTATTGTCAACAATTTCTATCTTTGCAAGGCCAAAAGAATGAATAAATAGGTTAAGTAAATAGTGTATATAGTTAATAATCATTGTAGTATATGGAAATAGATAGTCAAAACTGCTTAAAAGGGGTCGGTTACAACGACGACAAGGAAGCATTGTTGAAATTTATGCAAGACTCAGATTGTCTCAACGATTTATCAAAATGGACGAAAGAGTTTAATATGTTTGACATGCTTAAGATTTCTCGGACAGAAATACGGCATAGTAATATACTTGGGTGGTTGCTTGATCCGAATGAAAATCACGGTCTGGGTGATTCTTTCCTTTACGGAATCGTTTCAAAACTGTCACATGATATGGACAACCATTCCGCTCTTCAATATTTGAGTTCTGACTTATACTCATTTAATGTTTACCGAGAGTGGAACCATATAGATATACTTCTCGTTTCTCATAAAGATAAACTTGTCATAGCCATAGAGAACAAAGTAGGCTCTCACGAACACAATTCGAATGGAAACGAAAGATCCCAATTAATTACCTACAAAGAGAAAATACAATCACAATTCAGCGATTACAATAAGTTTTTTGTCTATTTGACACCAGAAGGAGAAATACCCAGCGATGATGAATGGGTGGTTTTGGAGTATGCTGATGTGATATCCATTTTGGAAAAGGTTTATAAACCAAAAGAAAGCTTATTGGGATTTGAAGTGTCAATGCTAATCAGAAATTATATCAATAATGTAAAAAAGAATGTCATCATGGATCAGGAATTAATCAACCTTTGTAATACAATCTACAATAAACATCGTAGAGCGTTAGACCTTATTTTTGAAAATCGAGATGATACGGTTTCTCAAACATCGAACAACTGTAGGAATATTTTAGCATCAATACCCAAGATTAGTATTGACACATCATCAAAAAGTAAGTCCTATCTGAAATTCAGGACTGAAGGATTGAAACGCCATTTTGAGGGCATAGATCCTAATTATTATTACTACCAGTTTGAAATAAAGCAAGACCATATTTCCATTATGTTGGAATACCATAAGGAAAAGGTGGAGGAATTGAGTAATGAAGTCCAAGACGCGATGATGAAAGTCAGAGGATTGTTTCCTAAACACAGGAACTTCCCTAAGGAAAACAATTGGGTTTGGTATACAGTATGGACAGAGAAGACAGATGATTTGAATGACGAAAAATGGGTGAGAGAAAAGATCAAAAAACTAATGAATTTGGACGGGAGCGGTGAATGAAGCCACTCCACTGTTTTTTGCATGTTTTTTGAATTTTCCCGAAAAAGTTTCTATTTTTGGAGCGTCAAATTGAATCATACTAATCTTTAAAACCTAGCGATGTAAAGGAAAATCGCTCAAAGACAATGACAAATGCATTTGAAACAACTATTTTAGACCTATACAAGAATCCTGTATATCAAAAGCTGAATGCGTATTATAGTCAGAGCACGGTGTTTAATGTGTTGGGGGTAGAACGCAGCGAGAATCGCCACAGCGCATTTCTCGCTTGGCTGTTCAACCCAGAATCTACGCATGGATTAAAGGAATCACCATTGAGAAAGTTTCTCTCCCTTGTGGCGACCAAGGGTATCGGCCAAGATCAATGTAATTCTCAAGATGTGCGCCAACATCTGATTACAGGCAACTACTCTTTGCAGCTGGATTGTATTAAAACAGAGCAGTCTATCATCGGACTTGCCAATGGTAATACGGATGATTTCAAAGATGTCGTAGAGCTTCACAATGGAGGATTCAAACAGGATGCCAATAATCGTTTTGATATTTGGATGTTGTTGAACATCAAATTTGCAGATGAGAACGATGTTGAACAGCAATGGAGTCTTCCTGTTGTTGTAGAAAACAAGATCTATAGTGCGGAAGGGAATGCAAATGATGGTGAAAAAGCACAGACTGTACGCTATCACAGAGCGGTAAACATTCTTAAAAAAGATTTTACGCAAAGCCAACCTCTTTTGGTTTTCATCACGCCTTCAGATGCAAAAAAGGGGCCAACTGACCATGCTTTCATTCACATTACGTATCAGGATTTGCTTGACCATATTCTGCAGCCATGTTCCATATTGTCAGCTTCACAAGCATCTTCAGCAGACGCAAGAGCTCTTATAGACGGTTATGTGCGCAACCTCAGTTGCCCATCAAACAGAGATGGTGAAAAAATCAAAGATTATTCTATTCTTGCCATCGCCGAAACAGAGAGCTTTGAGTTGGAGACTGTCTTTTCTTCAGAAGCTTTCCAGACTTCACTATGTGCTATTTATCCTAAAGAAGCACAAGTTTTGCTTGGTGGGGAATTTCATGCCGTGGATGGTGAACTGACGATGATGGATCAATTTTGGAACGCCAATGAAAATCTCTTCAAAATTGTGTTGCACAACCATTTTAAAGGCGACAAGGAAAAGATGAAGATTGTACGAAAGATCGTCAAGGTTAGCAACCGCGACAACACACGTTATCTTGTAGGCTTAAAAGTTGGCGCATGGCTTAATGACAATGGCAGACCAGCATCGAAGAGCGAGGCATCGTTTCTCATCTTTAAGGCGTATTGCGAACAATGGCATCAGCAACATCCCAAGGAAAACTTAACCATCGAACATCTGCGTGATACGTTTACAACCGATTTGAACTCATATTACTATGAACGTTGGCTCTCATTCTTGTTCTATGACTTTGCTATAACGGTTACTGTGGATGTAAAAGATAGCAAGGATTTTGGAAATGAAATAACTAATAAAAACACGTGGGATTTCTATTGGGATCCTGCTCACAAACTTCCTTACTTACAAGGTAATGTGCGGAGTGTAAAAATGTGGCGTAAGAATGACTTTGAGAAGCTAAAAGAGAAAGCACGGACTTTTGGTATTATCATAGAACCAATTGAATAAATCACAGGTGGAACGGCACATGGAGCCGCTCCTTTTTTTGCTTGTTATTTTGAATTCCTCGCCAAAAGTATCTATATTTGTAGCGTATAACAAAACCGATATCATCATGCCAAATGGACTCTCCAAATCCCGCTACACCGCCTTCTGCCAATGCCCCAAGAACCTCTGGCTGAAGGTTTATAAACCCGAGGAAGCCAAAGATGACCCAGCTTTAGAGGCCCGCTTCGAGCAAGGCAATGAGGTGGGCGACCTTGCCATGGGACTCTTCGGCCCCTACAAGGAAGTGACCAGCCATAATGCCGACGGAAGCCTCGACTTGAACAAGATGTGCGAATTGACGCAACAGTACATGGAACAAGGCGTGGATAACATCTACGAAGCGTCCTTTGCCCTCGAAGGCCATTACTGCGCTGTCGACATCCTGCACCGCAACGGCGATGGTTGGGACATATACGAGGTGAAGAGCAGCAGTTTCCCAGAGTGTGACGGAGAGGAAACGAAGTTGGAGAAATATGCGCCCGACATCGCCTATCAAAAGTGGGTGCTTACACAATGTGGTGTCAAGGTCGTCAACACTTATTTGGTGTGCCTCAACAGCAGCTATGTAAGGCATGGCGAGCTGGATATCAAGAGCCTGTTTGTCATCATCGACATGCACGACTTGGTCGAGAACGAATACCTGAAAGTGCCTGCACAGAGCAGCCAAGCCTTGAAGGTTTTAGGTATGAAGGACGAGCCTGACTACGACCTTTCCGAACATTGCATGAAACCATACACCTGCGCTTTCTTAGACTACTGCAAACGTCGGCATGGCGTGCCGCAGGACGAGCCAACCGTTTTCGACCTGTATCGCATGAACTTTTCAAAAAAACTGGAGCACTATCATGCCGGACGCATTATTTTCGATGCATTGCGATCAGAGAAGCTGAGCGACAAGCAGCAGATGCAAGTGGAGTGTACGCTGAAACAAAAGGAATACATCAATGTAAATGGCATCCGCGAGTTCCTTTCCAATCTGAGTTATCCGCTTTATTTCCTTGACTTTGAGACCTTGCAGCAGGCCATTCCCCAATATGACGGACAGAAGCCATACCAACAGATTACCTTCCAATACTCGCTCCACATTAAGGAGAGTGCCACCGCGCCATACGAGCACAAGGAGTTTCTGGCACCCAGCGACGGCACAGACCCACGTCGCGCCCTGGCCGAGCAGCTTTGCAAGGACATTCCGATGAACGTCTGCACCTTGGCCTACAACAAAGGCTTTGAGTGCGGTCGCATCAAGGAACTGGCTGCGCTGTTTCCCGACCTCGCCGTTCACTTGATGAACATCCAAGAGCATATCCAAGACCTGCTCACGCCATTCCAGAGCGGCTACTATTATGTTCCCGCTATGGGTGGCTCGTTCAGCATCAAGAGCGTACTGCCGGCATTGTTCCCCGATGACCCAAGCCTAAACTACCACAACCTTACTGGCGGTGTCCAAAACGGTGGCGATGCTATGACCATCTTCCCGAAAATCCAACACATGCAACCCGATGAAGCCCAGGCCGCCCGAGAAGCCCTGCTCCGATATTGTGGGCTTGACACATGGGCGATGGTGAAGGTTTGGGAGAAGTTGAAAGAAGTGGTGCAATAAGTGGTTTTGAAAAATATTTTTGCCCCAATCTTTAAAATTTCGGCAAAAAAGAACTATTTTAAGGCCTAACCCCTTAAAACAACATCCTTATGAACACCACCATCAAAACCTCCTCAGAGAAACAATTCACCCAAATCCGTCGTTTCGTCAAGAAAAACAAAATCTACAACACCATCACCGAAAAAAACGGTCTCTACATCATCACACTCTTTGGACTCAAACCCAAAGACCTCGAAAAGTTCATCAAGGACTTCATCAAGACCAACCACCTCACCAAAGTCCAGCAGCAGGAGCCTTTGGCTCTTGCTGCCTGAATTTAATGATTTTCAACAACGGCGATGATATTGAGGTGCTGAATTATTGAGAAGAGGAAGCCACTAAACAAAAATAGTAATGGCCATTACCGTAATTTCCATTACTATTTTTATGTAAAAATCGAAGAGAAATTTGTACAAACGCTTGCAGTTCCGAAAATTATGCGTACTTTTGCAGAATGGTAATGGTCGTTACCGTAAAGATGATTACTATTTGTTGAAACAACTCAAAAAACTGACGCGGTATGAAGTTCTACAATCGTGAAAATGAAAAGGCGCAACTCTATAAAGTGCTGCAACAGAGTAGGAAAGAAGCGCAGATGACCGTGCTGATGGGGCGTAGGCGCATCGGCAAGACCGAACTTTCGCTGCAATGCGGCGACGAAAAAGTGTTGTATTTTTTCGTCGGAAAGAAGACGGAACAACTACTTTGCCAGGATTATTTGGAAGAAATCAGTTTCAAATTGGGCGTTCCCATCATTGGGCAACTTTCCTCGTTTTCGGAGGTGTTCAGGTATGTGCTGCAATTGGCTGAAAGACAGCCTTTCACGTTGGTTGTCGACGAGTTCCAGAACTTCTTGAAAATCAACCCATCCGTGTTCAGCGACATGCAGCGCGATTGGGACTTGCACAAGCGCACGAGTCATTTGAACCTCATCATCAGCGGCTCGGTGTTCACACTGATGAAGCGGATTTTCGAGGACTACGAAGAACCGCTTTTCGGTCGCGCCACAGAACGTATATTGCTTAAGCCCTTCTCAACCAACGTTTTGAAGGAAATCTTGGCCGACTACAACCCCAATCATACGCCCGAGGATTTGTTGGCCTTGTTCAGCATCACGGGCGGCGTGCCGTGGTATGTTGCGCTTTTGCTCGATAAAGGTTATGTCACTAAAGACCAAATGCTTACCGCTTTGACAGAGGAAAATTCACCCTTCATCAATGAGGGCAAAAACATCCTCATCGAGGAGTTCGGCACCGACTATGTCACTTATTTCTCCATCTTGACCTGCATCGCGGGCGGACTGAAAACCCGTGCCGAGATTGAAGGCGAGTTGGGCATCGGCAACATCGGGAGTTATTTGGCGCGGTTGGAGAATTATTACAACCTCGTCAGCAAGTCGCTGCCCATTTTCTCGAAGGAAAACAGTAAGAAAATGCGCTACCAACTCAACGACTGCTTCCTGATTTTCTGGTTCCGTTTCTTCTACAAGTATCAGGCACTTGTCGAAAATCGTGCGTTGAAATCGCTGGAAACCATCATCTTGCGCGACTATAGCACGGTTTCAGGCTTTATGATGGAGCGTTATTTCGCCCGCAAGTTTGAGGAGGAAGGCAAGTACATCATCGGCAAGTGGTGGGATCGCAAAGGCGAGAACGAGATAGACCTCATCGTGGCCGACCCAATCAAAAAGGAGGCTTGGGTTTATGAACTGAAGAAGCAAGGTGAGCGTTACGAGGCCAAGGTTTTGAAAGAGAAAGTGAAGGCAATGGTGGCTCAAACGCCCGAGTTGGCAAAAACGAAATTGCATCTTGGTTCTTTGACTCTCGAAGATGTATAACCAATTGAAAATCAAATTATTTCTGTTTGAGTTTGAAAATAGTAATGGCCATTACCGTAATGGCTGTTACTATTTCACTTTTCACCACAATTTGACTAAACAAAATTGACCTCTGGGCTAATCCGAATCCCGAACTTGGCCTCCACGGAATCTTGGATTTTGCGGGCAAGTTCCACGATGTCGTGGCCATTGCCGCCGCCGTAATGCACGAGGACGAGGGCTTGTTTGTCATAAACTCCGACGTGTTCGTTGCGCCAGCCTTTCCAACTGGTTCTTGAGCTTGCCGAAGGGCCAGCCTGCTCGATGAGCCATCCGGCGGGGACTTTCACCTTGCCATTGGGTTCGTCGTAATGTGGAATGTTTGGAAATTCCTTTTGCAAAGCCTCAAATTGTTTGACAGGGATGACGGGATTCTTGAAAAAACTGCCTGCGCTGCCAATCTGCTTTACATCAGGCAGTTTGGCATCGCGGATGGCGCAAATGGCGTCGTGGAGTTGGAGCAGGGTAGGGGCTACGATGCCGTTTTGCTCCAAATAGGCTTTGATGTTGCCGTAATCGAGGTGGAGTGGGGCGTTTTTCTTCAACAGGAAATCCACCGAAGTGATGATGAATTGGCCTTTCAACTCGTTTTTGAAAATACTTTCGCGGTAGCTGAAACGACATTCTTCTTTGCCGAAAACCTTGGTTTTTCCCGTTTCCAATTCAAAGGCTTCGCATTGCAAGAAGCTGTTTTTCAACTCCATACCGTATGCACCAATGTTTTGCACGGGTGCCGCTCCCACTTTTCCGGGAATGTGCGCCAAATTCTCCAAACCATGCCAACCTTTGAAGACCGTGAATTTTACGAAATCAGGCCAATCCTCGCCGGCTTGGGCGCGGATGACGACCTCGTTCCCGTCCTCGCGAAGGATTTCGATGCCTTTCGTGTTGATGAAGATGACCAAACCGTCAAAAACATCGTCTTGGAACAAGACATTGTTGCCGCCGCTCAAGACAAGGTGTTTTTCTTGCTTGAAAACATCGCTTGCAATCAATGCTTCAAGTTGCTGAATGTCATTGATTTCAACGAAATGTTTCGCTACGGCTTTGAAGCCGAAGCTGTTGTAAGGCTGGAGGTTGACGTTGGCTTTCATGGCGCAAAAGTAAGCGAAATCTGTGAAAGTTCGTCCTAATTGAAAAAGTTTGTATATTTGCGGCAAATTATTTCTGTCATGCCGCAAATCAGTTTCTTCTACGGAATCGTCATTTTCATGAATTTCGATGACCATGTTCCACCGCATTTTCATGCTTGGTATGGTGATTACAAGGTTACAGTAAATATTCGTGATGGTGTAGTTACAGGAAAAATGCCAGGTCGTGCTTTGCGTATGATTTTGGAATGGCTTGACATTCATCGTGATGAATTGCTTGAGAACTGGGAAAAGGCGCAAAATGGTTCGCCTTTGGACAAGATTGACCCTTTAAAATGATTGCTATGTTCCTCGAAATCAACAAAGCCGAGTATTTAGGCGATTATAGAATACGATTGTGGTTCAACAACGATGAAGTCCGAGTTGTCGATTTAGCCAATTCTTTGCGAGGAGAGGCTTTTCGCCCCTTGCTTGACAAAGGTTTTTTCAAGCGTTTTTCCATCCATTTCAACACGATTGAATGGGAAAACGGTGCCGACTTTGCACCCGAATATTTGTACGAGATTGGGGCAACTGCTTGAATGGTTATGAAACGCGCCATCGTATCGGTTATCAACGACTTGGTTACTGACCAGCGGGTGAACAAGTCGTGCTTGGCTTTGCAAAAGGCTGGATACGAGGTGCTTTTGGTTGGAAGAAAGCAACGAAAAAGTCCGCCGATGGACGAAAGACCTTACAGCACGAAAAGAATGAAATTGCTTTTCGAGAAAGGACCGCTTTTCTATGCCGAATACAACATTCGCCTATTTTTCTTCCTGCTGTTTCATCGCGCCAATCTTTTGCTTTCCAACGACTTGGATACGGTTTTGCCCAACTATTTCATTTCGCGTTTGAAGGGTAGCAAAATGGTTTTCGACAGCCACGAGTATTTTACCGAAACGCCGGAATTGGTGAATCGGACAAAGGTGCAAAAAGTGTGGAAACGGATTGAAGGTTTCGTGGTGCCCAAATTGGACGAAATGATTACCGTTTGCGACAGTATCGCCGACCTTTTTCGGGAAAAATATGGTGTCAAGGTTTACGTTATCAGGAATATACCGCCACGAAAGGCTTTGCCACTGAAAGGCGATAAAATTGCCTTGGGCTTGCCTTTTGACAAACACCTTTTAATACTGCAAGGCTCTGGCATCAACATCCAGCGCGGGGCGGAGGAATTGGTGCAGGCGATGACGCTTTTGGACGACTGCTTCCTAATGATTATCGGAGGCGGCGACGTGTTGCCTATCTTGAAACAAATGGTTGAGGAACAGAAAATTACAGACCGTGTGCGTTTCTTCCCTCGTATGCCTTACCAACAAATGATGGCCTACACACAATTGGCCGAATTGGGCTTTTGTTTGGACAAGGACACCAACCTCAACTATCGCTTCAGCTTGCCCAACAAATTGTTCGATTTCATCCAAGCGGGCGTTCCGATTGTGGCCTCTCATTTGACTGAAATTGAGAAGATTATCCGACAATACGACATTGGCACTTTCATTGAAAACCACGAACCGTCGACTATTGCTGCGACCATCAAAGAGGCCCTGTCGGATAAGGATAGGTTGGCGGTTTGGAAGCAACATTTGGTGGTTGCAGCACAGGATTTGTGTTGGGAGAATGAGGAGAAGAAACTGCTGCCGATTTATTTGGGAACCAAGGAGGAATAGCCTTTTTCCTACTCAATCGAGAGGAAATAGCCTAATTTGTAAGCATTTAGCCATCCGATTTCGGGCTTGTTTCCAGTCAGGTTTTGACGTAGCCGTTTCGCTGTTTTTTTGAAAACAAAACGTGCCAAAGACAGCAATCCCGTTTTTTTAATCACATTGGCAGTTGAAAGTAAAGGTGAATATCCAGTCAATTCATTTTGCATTTCGTGGAGCGTGTGCATAGCGTCCTCTAACTTGGATATGTATTTTTCGTTGGACTCAAATTGCATCATAACAACTGGATTGTCAATGTTTTGAATACTGATTTTGGCATCGCACAAACGTTTCCCAAATAGTACATCCTCATAGCCGTATTTGGCAATGGTCTCATCAAAAGGATGGGCCAGCATCACCTCGCGCCGAGCTATGAAATTGGTGGTTCGGAAACTTTGGTAGGGATGCGTTTGCCGTTGTTGGGCAGTGTGCTGAGGGGCAATTTTTTTCTCGTATTTGTAGCGAAGATTGTGGATTGAAAGAGATTCGTTTTGGTCGATGGCGATACCCCCGTTCACCACTTGGGCTGTGTCTGCCAAAAGATAGTTTTTGATGAAATCCTTATTGGGGAAGCCCACGTTGCAATCGAGGAAAAGCAGCCATTCGTATTGTGCTTGTCGGGCGAGGAAGTTCCGATTGGCGGCTCGGCCAAGGTTCTCATCGTGTCGAATCAAGGAACAATGCGTTATTTCATTGATCAATGCGTTTTGTCGGAGCGATTCCTCGTCGGTGGAGGCATCGTCGGAAACGATGATTTCGAATTGAAGTCCTTCAATGCTTGAAGCCATCTGATGCAAGTCGCGAACTTGTTTCAGGCAAATGTCGTTGCGTGTTGGAATCAGTATGGAAAGTTCTTGAATCATAAGCACTTTCATTCCATTTCTGAGCAAATCACCGTCCCATTTTTGCAATTCGCAATGCGCGAAGGATATTTCTGCATCAAAGTGTAGTTGTGCGTGGCCATCAGCACGGCTTGACCGTTCTCGCTGATGCGGCGCAAGAGTTTCATCACTTCAAGGGTGGTGTCGGGGTCGAGGTTGCCGGTAGGCTCGTCGGCGATGATGACATCGGGGTCGTTGAGGAGGGCGCGGGCGATGGCAACGCCTTGTTGCTCGCCTCCTGACATCTGGTGCGGCATACTTTTGCGCTTGTCGCTTAGCCCGACTTTGGCCAAAACCTCATCAATTCGGCGCGAAATCTCGGCTTTTTCTGTCCATCCCGTGGCACCCAGCACAAACTCCAAGTTTTTCTCCACGCTGCGGTCGAAAAGGAGTTGGAAGTCCTGGAACACGATGCCGATTTTGCGCCTCAGATAGGGAATGTCTTTCTTGCGCAAGTGGGTGAGGTCGTAGCCAGCCACGTTGAAGTAGCCGTCGCGGGCGGGCAATTCGCCGTACAAAGTCTTTAATAGTGAGGATTTTCCGCTTCCCGTGCGGCCAATGAGATAGATGAATTCGCCCTTGTCTAAGGTGAGGTTCACATTGGACAAAACGAGGTTCTCCCGCTGGAAAATGGAGGCGTTTCTGATTTCTATAATGGGTTCTGACATTTATTGATTTAAGATTTCAAGATTTCAAGATTTCTCGGCTACCACAGTGTGACAGCCCTACAATTCCCAACTCCCAACTTTCAACTATCAACTTTCAATTGTAAACTATCAACTGCAAACTACCAGCTTCCCGATGCACCGCCGCCGCCAAAACCGCCGCCGCCAAAGCCACCAAAGCCTCCACCGCCACCGAAACTTCCGCCACCACCTCCGAAACCTCCGCTACTGCCAAAACCGCCGCCCATCGGAATCCAAATGGTGCGGGTGCCGCCGCCGGAATAGTTCTGGTTGCCATTGCTGGAACGGAAAATGAGGAAGATAGCAATCATGAAAATGAGGATGAGCCAAATGGGTATGCCTTCGCCGCCGTTGGTGTATTCGTCTTGGGTGAATTTGCCCGAGCAGAGGTCCATAATGACGTTGATGGCGTTGTCGATGCCCGTGTAGTAGTCGTCTTCATTGAAAGCGGGAATCATCTCCTTTTCGATGATGCGCTTGGCCGTGGCATCGGTGACATATTCTTCGATACCGTAGCCCGTGTTGATGTTCACTTGGCCGCGCTCGCTGCCTTTCTTGGGCTTCACGAGGATGACCGCGCCATTGTTTTTGCCCTTTTGTCCCACGCCCCAACTGTGCCCGATTTCAGTGGCATACTGCTCGACGTTGTAGCCATGGAGGTCGTCGACAAGGAGGACGAGGATTTGGGTCGAAGTGCTGTCGTTATAGGTAACTAATTTGTGCTCTAAAATATTGACTTGGTGGGCGGTAAGCGTACCTGTGTAGTCGTTCACCAAGCGTGGCGGGTTGGGCGGACTCGGCAATTGGGCTTTCAGTGTTGTGCCGAAAGTAAGCAAAACGAGAAGCAAACCGAATAAAAGCGTAAGTTTATGTCTATCAATTGTTTTCATAGGAGATTTCGTCGGGGATTTCGTTAACATCGTCGGATTGGTAGGGGAAATAAGTCTTGAGTTTTTCGCCGCAGCGCATAATGCCTTCCACAAGGCCATCGGCGAAACGGCCTTCGCGGAAATGGCTCAGCATCAGGTCTTTCACATCGTTCCAGAAGTTGTCATCTACCACATTGTTGATGCCTTCGTCGCCGAGGATGGCAAACTTGTGGTCGCGGACGGCCAAATATATGAGTACACCGTTGCGCAATTGGGTCTCGTTGAGTTTCAATTTGTTGAAAACCACCAGACTGCGTTTTTCCACGTCGCCTCGGCAAAGGTTTTCGATATGCACTTTTATTTCGCCCGATGTGTTCAGTTCGGCCTGCTTGATGGCTTCCACCACGCGGCGGTCTTCCTCGCGGTTCAGTATGTTGATGGCGTTTGACATAATCGTTCTTTTGACCGCAAAAATAGTCATTTTCCAGCCATTTGGCGTTTGTGAGGCGATTTTTTGTTTCTTTGCAACCTAAAACGACAAAAAAGAATGGGTATGAACAGGTTAATCAAGTCAATAGCGGCCATTATGCTGATGGTTTTTGTGGTCGGTTGCACCAAACCCGATGAACCAAACAATGGCGGAAATGAAGGCGAAAACGATAGCATTGTCGATAACGGCAGTACTTTGAATGGCCACGAATTTGTTGATTTAGGCCTGCCGAGCGGCACTTTGTGGGCCACTTGCAACATAGATGCAGATACGCCCGAAGACTATGGCGATTATTTTGCTTGGGGCGAGACCGCGCCCAAGGAAATCTATGACTGGAAAAGTTACCGATATGGCCGTTTTTTCAATGAGCGGTATGAGTTGAACAAGTATTGCACCAATCCCGATTTTGGATTCAATGGTTTTGTTGACAGCCTGACCGTTTTGGAACCCGCTGATGATGTGGCCTTGGCCCAATGGGGCGCAGGCTGGCGCATACCCACCATCGGCGAATGGGAGGAAATGTTCCAAAACACGACTTCTGTATGGACGACCCAAAACGGCGTGAATGGCTGGCGTTTCACAGCCGAGAATGGCAACAGCCTCTTCCTGCCCGCTGCCGGCTATTGGTGGGAAAGTGAGTTCAATGGTGCCGACCTCGGCGTTTATTGGTCGGTGACGCTCAACAAGGAGTTTCCTTATCGCGCTTGGGGTTTCCATTTCAATTCGAGCCAATGCCACCTGTGCGGCAGCAGCGACCGAAATAGGGGACAGACGGTTAGGGCGGTGGTGGGGAGAGATGATTTATAAGTTTGTGAAATGTTTTTCGGGGTAGGCAGTCATCTCGTTCAGCCGTTTGGCGATTACTTTCCAATCAAAGTTTCCTTGCATCATAAAGAGATTCGTGCTTGTCTCGACTGTTTCCTTGTGTAGCATAGCAGATTCTCCTTTTGCAGGTTGAAGTAATGGCAGACGAAATTGATGTCGATGTCCGAAAGGTGAGGGATGCTCTTTATGATTTCGCGGAAGCCTTCAAAACCACCATAAAGGTCGAAAGCACCATAGAAATCCTCTGGCCAGCCTAATTCTACAACACGCTGTGCCACCAAAGCCTTAGACCGTTGCCAATCAAAGGTGCTCATGTCGTACTCCCAAAGCAACGAAGGGTTGATATGGTGTCCGTTGGGATGGTAGTTGGAGAATATCGTGTTGGATGTGGCCATAGTTACTTTTTCTTGCTGCAAAAATACTCATTTCCCTCAAATTTGCATCACAAATTTGCCAAATCACGCTTTTTTTTGTTTCTTTGCAATCTCAAACAACTAAAACAGAATCGATATGAACAGAACTTTGAAGTCAACAGCAGCCATAATGCTGATGATGGTTGCCGCAAGTTGCAACAAGCCAAATGAACCTGTTGACCATAGCGGAAGTCTTAATGGTCACGAGTATGTCGACCTTGGTCTCCCGAGCGGCACTTTATGGGCCACATGCAATGTGGGAGCTGATTCCATTGGTGATTATGGGGACCGTTTTGCTTGGGGCGAAACAAGCCCCAAGGAGGCTTACAATTGGCAAACCTACAAATATACAAATGATGACAAATGGGTGCTCAAGTATTGTGTCAATAATCATGGTACCCATAACGGCGTATATGGTTCTGAAGACTTACTTACTGAGTTGGAAGCCATTGATGACGCTGCAACGGTCAATTGGGGCGATGGTTGGCGTACACCAACTGCTGACGATTGGCGTGAGTTGAGGGACAATTGTTTCCATGATACGATTGTCCTAAATAATGTTCGAGGACATTTGATTAAGTCGCCCAATGGCAATAGTATCTTTTTGCCCGTTGAAGAAATTTATCCTGTTTTTGCTTATTATTGGTCAAGCACTCTTAATACAGATTATGGACCGTACTATGCGTTTATTTATCGTTTTAAATTTTTTGACAATGACCATGGAATGTCCGCAACCGAACGTTATAGGGGCTGTGCTGTAAGGCCGGTTTGCTCGGTTAAATGATTGCTGTATTCAAAAAAATCCCCGCAATAGAGCCGTTGCGGGGATTTTTTTGTGTGTAGAAACAATACTACAGTTATTACAACTTCTCCATATTCCTCTTCACAAACTCGCTCAAATCCTTGCCTTTAAGCAAATTCTTCGAGAGCAAAGCGAGGTCATAAATCTGCCGAATCGTGGCTTCCTGTGCGGCTTCGTCCTTGTCCAAGAGGCTTGTGATGACAGGGCTGTTGGTGTTGAGCATCAGCGTGTAGCTGTCGGGCATCGAGCCGTAGAACGACATTGGGCCGCCGCCCATCTGCTCCATCTCCTTCATTCGGCGCATCCACTCGTTTTGGGTGACCTCCACGGGCGCGGCTTCGGCACCTTCGTTGCTGAACTCCACGTTGAACTTCACCTTGTCGATGACCTTCTCGAAGGCGGCCTTCACGGTCTCCTTCTGCTTGTCGTCGAGTTTCGATTCGGCTTCCTTGTCGTCCTTCACGATGAGTTTGTCAACGGTGTTGGAATCGACACGGGCAAACATGGCACGACCGTCACCGCCCTTTTCGCCTTCCTTCTGCTCGTAGGCACTGATGAAATGCGGGTCGAGGATGCCGTCCATCATCAAGACGTTGTAACCCTTGGCCTTGGCGTTCTCGATGTTGGTGTACTGGTCGTCCTTGTCGGTGGCATACAGATAGACGAGGGCTTTGTCCTTGTTGGTCTGGTTTTCCTTAATCAAGGCTTTGTATTCCTCGATGGTGTAGTACTTGTCGTCGGTGTCCTTGAAGAGGAAGAACTTCTCGGCGCGATCGTAGAACTTCGGGTCGCTCATCATGCCGTATTCGATGAAGACGCGGATGTCGTCCCAGTTCTTCTCGTAGGCCTCGCGGTCTTTCTTGAAGAGCTCTTCCAGTTTCTCGGCCACCTTTTTGGTGATGTAGGTCGAGATTTTCTTCACGTTCTGATCGCTTTGCAGGAACGAGCGGCTGACGTTTAGCGGGATGTCGGGCGAGTCGATGACGCCGTGCAGCAGCGAGAGGAACTCGGGCAGGATGCCTTCCACGCTATCGGTGACGAAGACCTCGTTGCAATAGAGCTGGATCTTGTTGCGCTGGAACTCGTAGCGGTTTTTCACCTTCGGGAAATAGAGGATGCCCGTGAGGTTGAAGGGGTAGTCCACGTTGAGGTGGATGTGGAACAGCGGCTCGCCGAAGTTCATCGGGTAGAGCGTGTGGTAGAAGTCGTTGTATTCCTCGTCCTTGATGTCGGTCGGGGCTTTCTTCCACAGCGGCGCCACGTCGTTGATGATCCAGGGCTTCTCCACTTCCTTGGTTTTGGGCTTGCCGTCCTTGTCGGTCTCGCCCTCGATTTCCTCCTGCACCTTGCGCGTACCGAACTGGATCGGGATAGGCAGGAACTTGCAGTATTTATTGAGCAGTTCGCGGATGCGGCCTTCTTCGAGGAACTCGGCGGCATCGTCACTAATGTAAAGGATGACGTCGGTGCCACGGTCGCCCTTCGGGATTTCGTTCATCGTGTACTCTGGGCTGCCGTCGCACTCCCAGATGACACCGTTCTTGCCTTCTTCCTTGCAGGACTTCGAAATCAGCGATACTTTAGAGGAGACCATAAAGGCGGAATAGAAGCCCAAGCCAAAATGTCCGATGATGTTGGCGGCTTCGGCTTCGCTTTGGGTCTTGAATTTGGCGATGAACTCCTCCGCGCCCGAGAAGGCGATTTGGTTGATGTACTTGTCGACCTCTTCGGCGTTCATACCGATGCCACGGTCACGCACGGTGAGGGTCTTTTTCTTCTTGTCGACTTCCACCTTAATAGTGAGGTCGCCCAGCTCGCCTTTGAACTCGCCCGAGGCGGCCAAGGCTTTCAGCTTTTGCGTGGCATCCACGGCGTTGCTGATGATTTCGCGCAGGAAAATCTCCTGGTCCGAATACAAGAACTTCTTGATGACAGGGAAAATGTTTTCTGTCTTTACTCCAATGTTACCGGTTGTCATATCGTTAAGTATTTAAAATTCAAAATTTAAGATTTAAAATTTCTGTCGCTTCGCGTCATTGCGAGGAACGAAGCAATCCAGATGACGGAGCGGCCATAGTCAAATTGTGTGCCATTTGGAAAACTGACATTTTGGCAAGGAGTTGTTGCCTCATTGAGATAGAAAAATGTGTTTTATTCAGCGATGAACGACCAAATCACCCTGTTCGCCGCTGGATAAAAGCAGTTTTTTGGGAAAAAATAACAGAAAAAATGTGTTTTATTCAGCGGTGAACGTATGTTTTTGTATCTTTGCCGCTGAATAAAACGATGTTTTGTGATGAATATCATTGGAAGAAAAGACGAAATTTCTGAAATTAAGAGATTGTATTCCAGTAAGATGCCTCAGTTTTTAGCGGTATATGGCCGTCGCCGTGTGGGAAAGACTTTTCTTATTGACGAGGCACTGAAGGGGAAAATCACCTTCCGCCATTCGGGATTGTCGCCCGTGGACGAGCAAAACCACAAAAACAGTCTGAAAGAACAACTGAAGCACTTTTATCTGTCGTTGCAACGGCAAGGCATGAAGAAAAGCAAATGCCCTACCTCGTGGCTTGAGGCTTTCTTTGTGCTTGAAATGCATTTGCAGGCCATAGATGATGGCTCGAGGCAAGTGGTATTCCTTGACGAGTTGCCTTGGATGGATACGCCGCGTTCGGGCTTTGTCACGGCTTTGGAGGCTTTATGGAACGGTTGGGGCTGCCATCGCGACAATTTCATGCTGGTAGTCTGCGGATCGGCAACTTCGTGGATTACGGACAACCTTATTAATAACCATGGTGGCCTATACGGGAGGCTCACTTGTCAGTTGAGGCTGTCGCCCTTTACCCTCAACGAATGTGAACAGTTCTTTCACAGCAAAGGCATCCGAATGTCGCGTTACGACATCGTGCAAAGCTATATGATATTTGGTGGTGTGCCGTATTATCTGAGTCGTTTTGAGCCAAGTCGAAGCCTTGCGCAGAATATTGATAATCTGTTTTTTAAGAAGAGTTCGATTTTGGGTGATGAGTTCGACCGATTGTTTTCCTCCGTGTTTTCGAGGCCAGAGGAAATGAAGCGGATTGTGAAGGTTCTCGGCAACAGAAGGGCGGGCTATACCCAGGAGGAACTTGCAAAAGCCACAGGCCAGACTTTGGGAGGCTCATTCAGCACAATGCTTAAGGCTCTTGTCGCCAGCGATTTCATCGAGCCATACATTCCTTTCGGGAAAGGCAAACGCGAGAAACAATACAAACTGATAGACCATTTTTGCCTGTTTTACATGAAATTTGTGCAAGGCAGAAAGGAGATAGACCCAGAGTTTTGGATGCACAATGTGACTTCACAGGCGGTTTCGTCTTGGCGTGGCTTCGCGTTTGAGGAGGTTTGCTTTACGCATATTGCACAAATCAAAAAATCGCTTGACATACTTGGCGTTTCGTCAACACAGTCGGCATGGGCAGTGAAAGGTGACGACGGGATAGAAGGTTCGCAAATTGATATGTTGATCAATCGCAAAGACAATGTGGTGAATCTCTGCGAGATGAAGTTTTACAACGAGAAATTCACGGTCAACAAGGCCTATTACTCAAAGGTTGTTCATCGACAGAACTTGCTGGGAGAGATGGTTCCACGTCGGGCTGTTGTCCACAATGTGCTGGTGACCACTGAAGGTCTGACTTACAATGAGTACAGTGGCGTTTTCCAAAATGTTGTCACCATTGATAATTTGTTTGAAAAGTAAAAATATGTATTTTTGCCGTGAAAATCAATCGTATGTGATTGTGTTATGAAGGAGAAGACTATGACGGAAAGGAAATTTGATTTCAGCGAACTCAATGCCTA
>Ga0326514_10000697_pt1 | contig 22389 bp, 24 predicted proteins | sample 3_2548_0518_D_FD_203653 | JGI IMG/M metagenome (GOLD analysis project Ga0326514, IMG submission 203653) | Bovine rumen microbial communities from UC Davis, California, United States - 3_2548_0518 | ecosystem: Host-associated > Mammals > Digestive system > Stomach > Rumen | place: USA... | reverse complement strand
CCTACACTGCTTATTATTGTCAGTGTAATTGTATTCTATACTGTCATTTATATGTATATGTTAAATATTTTAAAACATAATTATTTTTCCTAATGTTATACATATAGTGTCACTATATGTAGTATTAAACAAGCAAATATCCAAAAATAAGAAGAGTCTAATGATTTTACTCACTAGGCTCTTCTTTATAAAGGGAGGTAACAGTAAATGTATAAATTTTTTGATTACATATGAGTGGTTCTATCTTTTAACTCTGCTAACTTAGCTTTATTCCAAGTACCCAAATCTTGTACTAAGTATCCGGTTATTCTACGTGTTCTACAAAAATTAACACCCTTACCTCTTTCTCTTTCACTGATCATTTCTTCTGTCATCTCTAATTTTTTTGATTGTTCCATCTTAAAGCCTCCTTATCACTTAAATGTAGTATACTTGATCTGACGAGATGAGTACCAAAAACTTTTACTGTCTCTAGTATCAATATGAACAAAGCTATCATATAAACCTATACCAAGTATACCCATATCCTCAGCAAGTTTAGCAATTTCCTTTGGTGTTACCCCCTTAATACTTATGTCTGCTGCTTGACCTGTAAGATGCTTACTCTTTGTAGCACCTCCAACTTTTTTATTATATGATGCTGTTCTATATCCAGAGTTAATTGTAACTGCCTTGCCATAATAATCTCTAATGAACTGTAGAAAAGCTACTAACTTGTCATCAATAAGACATGTAAAATTTCCATCCTTGCAAGCAAACTCCCCAACCTTGAAATTTTTATCAAGCTTATAATTTTTTTCAGTGTTCAAATAATACTCTTTTATGTCATGTTTTGCATAATATATTGCGTTAATTTCGCCTTTATGTATGAGAGCTATATATTTCTTGTCTCCTATTTGAGCCCATACGTTATTGTCTTTTTTAATAATTTTTTTAATATTTAAAACGTCATTCTTATAAACCTTTGCTACTTTTTTATACTGTGTACCAGCACCTTGTCTAACATTTAATGAAGTTGCTAAAATCATTACATCTCTGTCATCTTTTATTTCTACTGATACGCTTGATGATGTTACTGGTGTATTAAACAGTATCAATTCTTCATTACGTCTCTTTGTTAATCCCTTAAGCTCTTTTCCACCAGACTTGTTATAACTTAATAATTTAATTTTAATAACTTCTATTGACCTGTTACCATTATCAACTAACTTGTTAAGATTTCCTATTCCACAATTAAAAGCAAAAGACACAAGTGCATCAAATTGGTTTTGATTCAAATTATACAATGATGCATATTTATTTACTGCTGCTTCTGCTTCAATTAAATCATTTTTTAATAATGCCTCTGCTTGCTTCTCTGTAATAATTGATGTAGGACTCACATCAGCGCCATAGTGTCCATATCCTATGGTATAATACTTTTCTGATTGTACAGCCTTATATGCTGCAAGTTGTAAGCCTTCAAATTTTTTTATAAAATTTATTCCATTGGTTGATGTAGTCATAATAAGTGCCCCCTTTCTAATTTATAAATTTCATCCAAGAACCTGCTATGTTTAATATTAATGGCAATGCTGCTGGATCATTTAAATTACTTGTAAGCTTTGCATACTTCCAAGTACCATCTTCACATTTCACTGCAACATCACCATTATCAAAGCCTTTTACTATTATCCAGTTGCCATTTTCATCTAATACACAAAGCAAATCAGCACCAGAATCAAATGTCACAACTCTGTTATTCCAATTTTTGAAATTGAAATCTATGACATCCTGATTTTCTGTATGTATAGTTGTAATGAAGTAACCCTCTTGATCTAAGTCACTTCCTGCCCATCTGTCAACATAAAATACACTATTGTATGATGTCGGGAAATTACCAGAACCTATACTAAACTCTTTCAATGCATTACAATTATAAAAGTGTCTAGTACCATTTGGATCACAGCCAAGTATATAATTATCATTGCTAAAATTAACAAGAGCATTACAATTATTAAATGTTCCGCTCTTTATCTCACAGTTTATTCTATCTATATTAGTGTCAGTTATTAATTTACAGTTGCTAAAACAATAAACACCTATTGAATTTATTGTAGCACCATTAAAATCTATGCTTTGCAAATTTTCATTCTCTGCAAATACATAATCTCCTAATGTTGTAACTGTATCAGCTATGTCTATTTCATCAATGTCACCGTTGCCATTTCTACCAAAAGCATAGTCACCTATACTTGTTGCACCTTCTACTATAATTTTTTTAATATAATTATATAATGATGTATAGAATAGCCTAGAGCCTACATGTTTTACAAATGATGGTATTACAACAGAGTCAACATACTGTTCATTATCAAATGTATACCAATGGTAAGTGTCATTGTAGTAATCTCCAGAGGATTGATATTCTGGCTCAGTCCAAGTATGCTCTGTCATATTAGTAACACCATTATGTACAAGGTGTCCTTCTATTGCTGTTCCGTATTGGATGCCATCTGTCATAATACCATCTGATCCACCTAAGTCTACTATGCTTACATTTCTTAATCTGCTGCTTGTACGACCAAAAGGAAAAGACCTAAAGACCATATTGTTGCCACAACTTATATTAGATGCAGTCTCAGCCTGAAAAGAGCAAAAAGTAATGCTTAAGGTGGTTTGTGTACCTATTGTTGCTTGTCTACTCGTATTTAATATTGTCCATGGCTGACCTGATGGTGGTTGATCCACCCAGAAGTCTCTGTAATATGTAGCCATAATCTACCTCACTGTAATCTGAATATAGTACCTGCTGCATACTGTGTAGGGTCAGGTGGAAGAGGAGCTGTCGGAGACAAAGGAATTAATAGGCTCTGTGCAGGCAGTGTTATGTCTCCATTATCTATTCCATCTTGTACAACTTGATCAATAGCTGCTTGTGTATCAGCATCCTCTGCTATCGTCTCAGGCAAGTTCGTATCATTTAACTTGACAGAAATAAATAACCCAAAAGCATCAACAGTAACTTGCTGATCTTCAACATTAAATATTGTTACTTTGACATTCTTTACCTTGTCCCCACTCAACTCTACAATGACATAATTATCCTTAATATCCTCATAATCAAATGCAGGGTAAAATATTTCAGTTGTATCTTTTACACTTGACTTAGTGTAGTTTACTTGAACCACAACTGAAACCTTATGACCATTCATTGTACTTACTTGAGTCTGACTTGTTATATTTGTCATAATTTTAAGGTAGCTGCAATATTTATTAACTCTTTTTGTAACTGTTGCAGATGACATACTAGGTATTCTTATTTCATCATCTGATATATAGCCACCGCTACCATTTAATATCCAGTTGTCAGTAAGATCAATGACAGGTCTAGATTTAAAATTTATTGTTCTTTCTTCTAATGAATTGCTAACAGATACCATAGTTATGCACCCCCATTAAAAATCAAAGTCTAACTCTTTATCATTAAAGTACTTATCAACAAGCCATCCACCACGTACCACCCATAACCTTTCTATGCACTCTTTATCATATTTTTCTTTTTTATCTTCTTCTAATGTATTATTATTAATTGCAAAATGCTTTGAATATTTAAAATCTTGTATTGGCTTAAAGTATGTAGGATCCATTCTATACTCACTGATAAGAATAAAATTATTCTGTGCTTTTTCTTTTAGCCAAGTATAATATTTATCAAAGTTAAATACATTCTCTTTTACCCTACGTGTGTATACTAAGTTAGTACCTATATAAGGGCTATCACAATATATTATACTGTTTTGTTTTATATCCACATTATCATAACTATTTATTGTGTATTTAATTTTATTTATATATTTTAATTCTAATGTTATACTATTTTTTCTACTTGTAACACTATCTACATCTTGTTCCATTGAATTAAATGCTCTTGTTCTAAACGAACACATTGTACCAACCCAAAAGTAATACCATAATGGATACTTGTTATCTTTTTCAAACCATGAAATTTTAACAGCATCAAATTCTTGTTTACTAACATGTTTTAAGTTGTCAGTACCATTATCTTGTATGTAATGATAAAATGCTATAAGTTCTTCTCTTAAATCACTGCAATATATATTTTCAATTTTGTCTACCATATTTTCTGCTATTGCAGCACCACCACAAAAAGGCTCATAATAATTTTTTATGCCTTCTAATGCTGCAATATTGTTTAGTATAGGCACAATAAGATGTGCCATTTTTTGTTTGCCACCCATATAAAGCATAACTGTACCTCTCTATATTTTTATTATGATCCATAAACAACATCTTGTAAGTCTGTTAAGTCAGTGCCTAGTAATGTCACTGCTTTAGCCTCATCAGATGCAGATAGTGTAACAATGTCACTTGGAGATGTATCTTCTCCACGTAACCTCTTTATTAATACTACGTTGTGTGCAAATAATAATGAATTTACATCCTCTGTTATCTCAAATGTTTTTATTAGTGTAAGCTTGCACCTATAACTTATTCCAAAATTAATTTCAATGCCTATTACTTTATAATAGCTGTCTATTCCTAATTTTGAACCTATTACAGACACAACATCACCAAGCTTAACTGATGGATTTATGTAACCTTCGATGTATATTCTGTTATTTGCATAACTCATAAATTGAACAACTCCACCAATATATGTATCAATCAGTTCACTCTTTAATAATTTATTACTTAAATTTATAACTGAACTTTTATTATTGTTGTCAATATATCTCTCTATTGTATCTTTATTTTCAACTATACACTGCCCCCAAACCTTTATTGTTGCAGTTGTAGACTCCTCAGAAATTAACTCAAAGTCTATGCTACCCTTACTATTATTAAATGCTACACAGTATGCATAACCTTTTTCACATACAACTTCAATGGTATTTATATTTACAACATTGCTTGTATTCAATGCTATATCATTAAATGTATTTGATCCTACTATAAGCTCTACTTCTTCCATAGAGAGTATTTCTTTATTTTCATATCCTATATCTGATATGTACTCAACTTGAACACCAGAAGCAGAGTCATCAATAGCCAAGTCAGTTCCATAATCAAAGACATTAACTGAACCAGATGTGTATGTTACTGGTGTAGATGATGGTTCATTTAATAGCCAATCTGTTTTTAAATAATTATTCCTGTCAACCCAAATATTCGTTAATGTATCTTGAGCTATACCGTTAAGTATCTTTTCTATATCTTCTATGTCTATGTTATTAAACCATACCTGCCAATCTGATGTAGAATCACCAAATATATCAATATCATTTAAATTATAATGTATCTGATACAGGCTCTCTAACTTACTATTCAATGCATCTATTGCATCTTTGATGTAATTTTTTACTGACAGTTTCCTTGACATAGGATACTTATCTAATTTTATATTTTTAACCAAGCCTAGTACATTGACACAATTTATACTAACCTTGCTATAATTTGATGCACTCTGTCCGTTTTCCCAAGCCTTAACGTAATACAACCCAAAATTAACTGTCTCTGATGAGTCAGTTACTGCTATAATAGTCACATAAGCTGTATTATTCATTAAACCATAATACTGTGAAGATGTATTTGATGATATTAACTCTCCATCCTTACTGTTTACTTCAATATCTAATGAATTACCACATATGTTGCCTATTATATTATTATTGTTCTTACTATACATCTGCTCTCTTAACTTTACAGATGTACAATAATTATCTAACTGTTCATAATCTAGAATTTGTGGATCATACTCTGCAACACAAGGTAAGTCAACAGTTGATCCATCACTAAAATGAACTGTTATATTACATTTAACACTTCTAACTATATCAACCATACTGTTTACCTCTCTACAAAGTTAACCTCAACATTTTTATATAATATGTCATAATTCTGACCACCATATGCATATGATTGTCCAAGAGTATCAACAAGTCTGTCTGTTGTATCTTCAACCTCATAAGTAATCATATTACTACCTGCATAGCATGTCATTGTAACTATACCGTCAGGTGAAAAAGAATTAAATGTAACAGTTATGAACATATTGGTTGTACTTCTATAATGTGGTACTATTGCATTAAATAATGTATTAAAGTGCTCTTTTGTTAAATAATCCCAATGTATCTTAAGATTTCTTTTAATGCCCTTAACTGAACCCTCGTATGTAATGTCATCTGCTAAACGCCCGCCATCTGTAACCAAATTAAATGTAACTTGCTCTGGACTCTGTACTTCTGGCATAGCTATGCCTCTAACTTTTAAATAAGGATCTGCAGCTTTAAGATGATCATAAAAATAACCCATCTGTATACCTCCTAAATTGTTGCTATTATATACACCAAAAAATTCTAAGATTTTTATTTTATATGTAGCGTTTGACTGCTATTTAAATTTTCTATACTGTTATCTTATTTTATTTAACTATGTTGTTTTTACCTTTTGATGTATATTTATAACTCTGTTACTTGTATGAAATTGAAATATTCATTTGTTATAATTTATTCACACACTTTATTTATTTTTATATAATGTTGCAGAGGGTACTGTTTATACTAAACAATACCCTCTGCTTTTACTTAGTACGCGACTGATACATTAACACCGTAGACTCTCAATGCACTCACTATTTGTTCAGCCATGTCAATCATTTCAGACCTTGTATAGAATCCTTTATTTCCTACGTTTACAGTTACACTTCCAGAGTTTCCACTTCCGCCTTGTGTAGACATCTTTGAAGCCATCTTACTTGCAAGTACATCCATCCAACCAGTGTTCTTTTCTAATGGTAATACTGCCTCAGCCCCATCCTCACCGATGTTTGCTATTGTTGACTGTTGTACTATTCCACCTATTGCCATGTGTGGTACGTTTACTTTAATTCCTAACAGTTTTTCTTTTACAAAACCACTAAATTTATCTTGTATGCTACTAACAGCATCAACAATTGCTTCAAATGTACCCTTAATGCTGTTCCACCATCCAAGGAAATAATTCTTTATGCCATCAAATATCATTATGAAGTGTGACTTAAAATTATCTAGGCTTATTTTTATTCCGTCAGTGCCTTTTGTTATAAAATTCCATATTAAATCAAAACCACCAACAAATATGTCATATCCTACACGTAATAACCCTTCTAATGTGTCTAAGAATCCGTTTGTACTGTCTATCCATCCTTGAATTATCTGTTCTGCATTTTCTTTTGATACGCCCAGTGCTGTAAGTATAGTTGCTCCAAGAAATGCCATTCCACTGTTTATTAAAAATCCTAAGAAGTCAAATAAATTTGTAACTGCTTGACTTAAAAATTCATTGATTGAATTAGCTAATAAATCAAGTTTAGTTAATAGCATCTCAAACCAAATCTTTAATTTGAATGTCATCCACTCAATAATAACTTTGTCAATACCAGATTTATCTAATAATACTCGAACTGCTTGACCTAATTTTGATACGTCTATTGTTTTTAATACCTCTACAATCATATCTACAATAGGTTGTAGTGCTTCACCCCAACCTGCTGCATTATCTGCAATACTGCTTACAAATTTTTGAATGATTGCTTTAATTGTATCTTTATGCTCATATAATGCTGTGCCTATTTTTTCTGCATTTCCAAATACTGCATCAATGATACTTATAATACTGTTTACTATTGTATCAACTGCTTCTGGATTTTCCTCTATGCCTTCAAATAATCCAGATATTGCACTAGATATAACATCACCAAGCAAGTCAATCTCTGAAACAAGCAGCCTACTAAATGTTGCAATTATATCAGGAAGCTTATTACCTAATGATGTAAATATATTTTTAACTATAGATGCTATCTTTTCATTAGTCTTGTTAGCTTCTAATATATCTAATGATTTATTTATTGCATTAAGTACATCAGTTATAAAGACTTTGATCAATTTATTTATTTGACTGATGCTTTCATCAGATGATAGGTTGTTTATAAACTCTACAAATATTCTTGTAAATGCCTCTGCTGCAGGTGTAAATATTCCACCGTTTTCAAATAAACCAATTGCAAAGTCTATGATGCCTGCTAATACATCATATAATGTTTTACCTAACAATTCAGTGTCAAGAGATGTAAATAACTCTCTTAACATTTTACGTATATCAGTACCTAACTGATGCCAATGGAAAGTAGTTGCAAAGCCATCAAGTGCCTCAGCTATTGTGTTTATGCTATTGCCAACAAGATCTCCTAAGTCAACCCAAGCCTGTTCATCATCAACAATGACATTAACAATATCAGCAAGTGTCTCTCCAAATAACCTTGCGTTTTCTCTTATTGCTTTCCAGTCAAGTCCTTCTTCCCAAGCTTTAAATTGATCCAGTATGTCTTGTATATATTTCTTTAATTTATCTACATCAAATATGGTGTCTTCTACATCCTTATCAAAGTCCTCTATCCAAGCAGAAGGATCATAACCCTCCAAGCCAAGTCCAGATGTATCTACTTTATTTTTACTGCTTTTATCCTCATTTATCTGTATAACATCATCAAATGATGCTACCTTCCTAGATGCATCCTTTGCCTTGTCTCCAGTCTCTTCTATTGCATCACCTATATCATTATATTTGCCAGCTATATTTTCACTATTGTTAGCTATTGGAGACTCAAGGTTAAAATTAAACAGTTTAGCAAGTGCATTTAATGCCTTTGTTGCAAAATTCAATAGCTGTGTCAGTATAGGAGCAATCCTAGCCCATAACTGTAATGCTAATTTTCCTACTGTATTATAGAAATTCTCCCAAGCATTCTTTAACTGTTCTACCTTACCTGCATCAGTCTCCATATAACGAGCATGAAGACCAGCCACAACTGATCCTTTACTCAACAGGAAGTTAGCTCTTTCAAGCTGTGTATTCAGTGCTTTGAACTGCTTAATATCATTATCATTCAAGTCGAGTGCCTTAGCTACTGCTGACCTTGAATTTAATACATTCATATTTATAGCGTTCTCTAACTGACTTGATACTGCTGATATATCTTCACCACTGAATACTGCTAAATCATTTGTAAATGACTGGAATGCTTTTGTATATTTTAATAAGTCATCCTTTTTTAATCCAAGTTGTGTAGTTGCAGCCAAGATGCCTCTTAAATTTTCTAACTGCTTTTTATTATCCAAATTATAGAGCAACGACATTGTATTCGTGTACTCTATTAAATTACTACCTAACTTTGGCCCAAGGTATGTGTAAATATTGAAATAACTGTCTTGTACTTCTTTTCCTAAGTCAGCAAACTCTTGTAGTTCATTAACAGCCTCTGCACATGCATCTGTAACCTCATGTAAACCATCAGATAACATTTGTATGGTATCAACAACTGCTTCTATATTTCCAAGTGCAAGGTCACCAACAAATCCAGCTGCTGCTTTACCAGCCGCTTTATATGCACCAGTCACTTCATCTACTGCTTGGTTTAATTCATCTAAAAACTTAACTATTATAGCCAAAGAAGCAGCAACTGCTGCTATCTCTGGTGCAGATGCTCCTAACATTTTCATTAATGATGTAATAGAAGAAGCACTGAATCCGTTTTCTAATACATTGAATATTCCACCTTGAAACTGATCTTGTAACTGATCACCAAGCTCTCCGAACTGGTTGCCTATATCAACAAGACCAAGCTTAGCATTATTTAATTTACTTGTAACACCATCTAATTCTTGAGATACCTTATTAAATTCACCAAGTAAGCTCTCATCCCCAGTGTTCTGGTACTCATCATAAATTTCTTCCATAGTTGCAGAAAGCTCTTGATATTTTTTATTAAGGTCATCTACTTTTTTCTGTTGTTCAGTAAATTTCTTTGACAGGTTGCCTATCTTTTTCTCTGCTCCATCAATACCATATGTATTTACTTTTATGTTTATATCTCTTTCCAGTGTCTCAGCCATCACAAACCTCCAAAAATTTAATCATACTGATGGTTCTTTAATCTTAATAACTTGCTCTTTAAGTCATTAGATGCTGAACTTACTCCATTATTGTCAAAGTGAATAGGCTTCTTTATTTTCCCAAACAGCAATCCTAACAGTTGCTCTGCTGCCAAGAATTGCTCCTCACTTTTCTTATTCAAATTAAATATGTATCTATCCTTTAACCCGTCAGTATATTTATACATATACTTAGTGGACAAATTCCAAAAATCTGTAAGAGACAAATTACTATCTATGCACTGTATCTGGTTATAGAAGTCATTTAACACATCAGAGAATGAATTAAACTCTGTCACATTTTCATCAGATTTTTCAGATGGTTCTCTACCTATTATGTCAATGCATAATTCTTTAGCCACTTCTTCAACACCTTTAGTCATAATGTTATCTTCTAATATTTTATATGCTTCATCATCATCAATGTTATATGCAAGCTTTATAACATCATGCATAACATCAAAGTTAAGGTTTGCTATTTCTTCTATGATGTTTACATTATTTAATATCTCATAATCCATTATTTCACGGATTGATATCTCTCTTATAATCATTGTAATCACCTTAAAAATAAAGGGCTCGTATATGCAAGCAAGCATACCCGAACCCTTGAAACAATCAACATATCGGGTATATCATTAACCCTCAATGATATCTTCTTTATTTTCTTCTGTAGTCTCTTCAGTATTCTCTGTTGTATCTTCTGTTGCAATGTTTTCTGTTAGTGATGCCCCAATATTCTTTAACTTATTTACTAAGTCATTTATACCATTAAGAGCTTTCTGTTGATCTTCTATTGTCTGCTCTAAATTATTTATTGCATCAGTAAAATTCTTATTGTATGGTATATCCATACATAGATCTTTACACAAGTCACAGAAAGCCCCAACTAAACCCCTTTGTTTATTATCATCATTTTCAAGCCATCTCTCAAGAATACCCTCTGCTTGCTCATCAGAACAATCTGCATTACCTAACTTTATCAGTCTTATTACATCAGAAACCTCAGGCAACCTCTTTCTTTGAATAACGCCTAGTGTATTATACATAACTGCATTGCCTTTAAATTTCTTGTTATCATCATCCTTAAATGTATCTTTGAATGCCTTTTCAAATTTTCCTATTGTAGAAATCTTAAATTTTATACTTAATGAACTTCTCATTACTTGTACCTACCTTTCTATTTAATGGTAGAGGGGACACCCATTGGATGCCCCCTCACAGAGGAAATAAAAATGCACAGAAAGTGTCTTATGCCGAGAATGTGTGTGCTACACTATCATTGATGATTGCCATCGTAATAGTAAGCTGTGCTCCATCACCATTTGGTACTTCCATACCCCACTGACTGATTGTACCTATTAAACCATACAGAAGTCCGTATGAATTAGCAGAGTTGTCAAAGATACCAACAGCAAGCTTTTGATCGCTGCTATAATATCCTCTTAACAGTGTTAAGTCATCAGCTGTAAGGTTAAGTACAAGAGTCACATCGTTAGGTGTGCTTCTTCCTGTAACCTTTGCAGAACTAGGATATCTATATCCGTTCAGCTCGGTAACCTGCTTCTGTGAACCCATGCCATTGATGTCATTAAGCTCACCAATGAAGTCGTCTACGGTAAAAGCTGCTGCTGTGCTGTTATCAGATGCAGTCTTCATACAAATTGGATACTTTGCATCGCCTGCAACCACAACACCCTGTGCTTTAACCCATGATGCCCATGATCCAGCCATTGTCTTGTGTCTCCTTTCTTATTTTTATGCTTGATTATCTTGACTTGTCTCTTCAGACTCATCAAGTGTTTCTATGTATTTGTAATAGAACACTTTAATGTTCATTACAACCATCTGTTTGCCTGCACCATTTTTTCCTACTGGTGCACAATTTAGCATATGAGTATTCTTTACTATTACATTGCTACTCTCCATGTCAGTATTTATATTTTTATATGATGCTAATAAATACTCAATTGCTTTTTCAATTAAACCATTCTTGACAACAACACTTATCTGTATGTTAGATGCCCATAATGAATGGTTTATATCTTGTTGTGATGTATCATATGTAGTGTAGTATTCAAAAATACCTACATCACCCTCATAATCTTCACGTATAGATTCAGAAGAGGTACGATGATCAGGAACATCATCTGTTACAACCTGCTGGTCATTTCCATAACCATAACCTGTTGCAAGTCTATTTCTTATATGCTCATATAAAGAAGTTGTTGTATCATTCATAACAACCCTGCCTCCTTCATTACCTCATTGAAAGCTATTTCCAAAAACTTTGCTCTTGCATAAGGGTTAATTGCTGTATTTATATTCCGCCAAGTAAATTCATGAACAAACCAAGCATAGTCAGCAGAAAATACAACCTTGTAAGTACCATCTGCATAAACCTCTATATGACCTGAGTCCCTTAAATTACCAGTGTCTACTGGACAATACAACTTTGCTCTTTCTAATACAGCATCTGCTAAGTTCCTATTTATATTGTCCATTGTCTTTGCTATTCCAAATGAACCTCTTGTAGTATCAAAATTCGATTTATTCCAAGGCATGTAGCCTGATACTGTTGCATTTGTATGTTGCTGTTGCAAGATGTTAATTATATCTTGATCTAAACTGTCATATATTGCTTTATGTATGCCATCTATATAATTTTTATCATTTCGTCTGTAATCTATATTTGTATACTGTATCTTGTATGGAGTACCTACTTCAATTAACCTAGGATTATTTAACTCTACATTAATTTCCATAACTGCCTCACTTCACATATACAAGATACCCCGTATCCATCATCAATGCCCCAGTTTTTACACACTCTGTCACTTCTCTGCCATTAATGAATGACTGTGGCTGTATATACTCGTTTACTCTGTAAACAATAGAGCAGGTTGTGCTGTCTCCATCTTTACTATGTGTAACATGAACTTGACCCTTGATTCGGAGACCTTTTATGTCTGTAACAGGATCGAACATAGGAGTATTAGATTCAGATAGTCCTATGTACCTCTTTAACTTTAAATCTGTATAATATCTATCAAACATATCTTTTACTCCTTGTAATTAATGTATGCTAAAATGCTTATACTATTTTTTCTATGATGCCCCGCCCCAACCTAGTCAAAGCAGGGCATCTATATAGAAAGGTACAAGCATGATGCTTGGCTTGTTATGCACTTACTACCTTGTAGTGTTTATTTGCTATTGTTGCAAGATCATCACTACTGTACTCATTTCTTGCCCTCCTGTTCTTTAATATAATTATTGGTTGATATGCCAAGAAGTATACCTAAGAACGTGTCTATTGCTGTAATAGTCAAACCAATCTGCTCTCCGTATGGTAATCCCCAAATATTACTTAATGTAAGGTATAATGCAGCAGATGCAGGTAATAAATACTGTGCTATCCACTTCAAAATATCATATGTTTTGTTTGACATTTTCATAGGTTTATCCTCCTATTATGCATGTGTAATAATATAATTCTTAGCTGTAGCTGCATCAATATCAGCTTGTGTAAGAGCATTGTACACATCAGCTGCAAAGTTAATAGTTACTGTATGTGTACCAGTAAATGTTCCAAGCCTACTTAAGAAGCTTGCTCCATCTAACATTGTACAATCAGTTAAATTAAATGTTACATCATCTGTATCATTTCCTATAACTGATCCTTGTACAATGTTTAGATTCACTAAGTTTGCTGCACCTGCTAATGCATTTGCTACACCATCTGATGTACCAGATCCATTTCCAGCAAAATCAAATCTTATTCCGTCTACTGTCACTACACGAGAATTTTCGAACATATTACCATAACTTATTGTTCCATTGAAACCAGTAAAATCTAATTTTACATTAGTTGCACGTGCCTGCTGAAATGCTTGTATTAAACTTACAGTTCCTGTAATATCTGAAAACTTAAGGAAAGTAAGATCAACATCACTGTTATCCACAAAATCTACGTTATTAAATGCTCCTTCTAGACTTATTATGTTTATTATTTGATCATCATTGTAAGGCTTTATCTCAAAAGCTTTTGCACCAGATGCAAGATTTGTTAAATCATATGTTGCACTTTTTAATTTTAATGAACAACCTCTTGCATTCGAAATCATCCCTGCTAATCTTATGTTGTCGCTATCTGAATTTGGAGCTACAGTTATTCCTAGTTTTTGAGATGCATGAGTCTTTCTTATTCCAGAACATACATAATCACCATAGTATTGATCACTAATTGGTGCAACTTCAATATCAATAACCATTGGAACAGTAACTGTAACTCCACTATATCCATCTGCTGGTGGTTGTTCATTTGAAGGTAAATAAACACCATTAGCTGTAATTGTCTTCTGAACAAGTGTTTTAGCTAAAGTACCAATCTTGTCATCATAATCTTCAATAGGTACTACTTCACTCTCACCTATTGCACCAGCACTCTTAAGAGCTGTTTCTATATCATTTATGCCTGCAGTTGCACGTTGTAAATCTTGAACTACTGTACTCATAATATTCTATGCTCCTTTCGTATAGTAAAAATTCATATTTTTAACCCCATAAGGTTTAGCAATCCAATTATCAATGCCACCGCTATGGAACTAGCAATGCCTCTTAGCCATTTCTTATTTTCAACACTATTTTCTTTCAAAACTGTTATCTCTTCTTGGTGTCTTATAATATTATTTTCTATGTCCTTTATCTTTAATTCTAAATTTATTATTTTATTATCATTACTATCTATCTTTACTGAAATGTTATCGAGAGTTTTATTTATACTGTCTAACTTTTCTGCAAACACTGCTAATATACTTTTTAATTCCCCCGGATCAAGAAGATTTCCTGATGGTGTGTTTGATGAATCCATTGTTAACCTCCTTATATACTAAGCACTTACTACCTTGTAATGTTTATTTGCTATTGTAGCAAGATCGGCAGATGTAAGAGTTGCATAAACACTAGAATGTACAGTTATTGTAGAATATCCACCCTCCCAAGCTACTGGTGATGTTGCAAGGCTATTTATATAACCCATGATGTCTAAGTTTGCTGCTGCTGATAAGTCAATATTTAGACCAACGTACTGACTACCAAGATATGTACTAGATTTTGCTGTCAGTGTCTCTAAGTTAGTACAACCATAAAATATATTAGTAGCAGTCTGCACATCTTGTAAATCAAGGTTTAATACTGTTTCTAAATCTGTACATTGAGCGAACATATTGCTTAGATCAGCACTAGCAGAGTGTTCTATCCAAGCAAGGTCAATACTATTATTCTTAAATGTAGTCTGGTTAAACATATTCTTTAGAGCATTTGCATCAAATAATAATACAGCATCATTATTAAGGCCATAAATATGATCAACTGAAAAATTAGTCCACTGTCCAAATATTCCCCTGCTAGATGATGAATAAAAATTACCAAATGCTATCTTACCAGCCTGCTTTGCTGCTATATAATCCGAACGTTGTAACCCTTCTAAATCTAGTCTACAATTTTCTCCAAAAGTCATAAAGTCAAAATTAATAGTTTGACCATTAGAAGCTGCTGCACCGGAAAAGTATAGTGCAATTTTTAAATCCTTAATAAATTCAGGTGTAACAATCTTCTCTGTATATTTTGTCATACTATAGTCTATTTCTCCTGATGGCACATTAACTGTTACACTATAATATCCATCTAAACTGTCACTTGAAGAAAGGTATTCTCCGTTTTCTGTTATGGTCTTTGTTCCTGTTGGAATGTATACACTAACCTTTTTATAACCGTCATAGCCTTCATCAGATGCCTTATATGTTTTGCTATTCTCTGTAATAGTTTTACTTTTTTTAAGGTTAGGTTCTATATTGACTGTTACTGTACCCAAACCATCATAGCCAGAGTCTGCTGTCACTGTTCCGTTCTGTGTCACAGTTTTATCTTGAAGGTTTGGTGCTGGTGTAGGTACGTTTACAACAACCTCACTATATCCATCAGCACTATCATCAGAAGCATCATATGTACCATTGACTGTTATATTCTTAGTAATTAATGTAGGGTTTGCTTGTATGTCTAATATTTTCTGTGCATACTCAGATGTTGGTTCATCTGTAACTGTTACGCCCTGATCATTTATTGCTTGTTTTATACTATTGAAGTCAGAAATAATCTGACGATGTGTCGCTGTTATACTCTGCATAGCTTAAACCTCACATAATAAAGACCAATCTGCAAAATAACTGTTCCATATCTTATTATTTATTCCTATGCTATTATCTAAATTGTTTTTATTTACATTACTAATGTCAGCGAACTCAATCTTACCGCCACCACCATCTGCAAATGACTTTACTCCGTTTTCACGTAACTCACTAAAATCACTATTTTTTAATAAATTATTCCTAAGCATCTGACTTAGAATACCCTGCTTTATGCTATATGGTACATCTGTATAATGCCCATCAATTATACGAGGAAATTGCATATCCTGAGATGGCTCTGCTTTTCTACCTCTGTATAACATACTCTCGTTATCTATGCTTAAAGTAAATGAAGAGATAAGTGTCTCTTTATCAGTGTCACTTAAACTCTCCCAAAATACTCTTTCTTTCGATGTTGATATATACATTTTACTGATTAATTCATTAGCTTCTTGTAATGTCATATATGTATCTTCATATACTACCATGTTGTACCTCCTACACAAAAAGGGGATGCTACATTAAATTGCAGCATCCCCAAAGTGTCCACTAGTCTGTTCCGTTCATTGCTGCATCCATATTCCCTAGTGCTGTTGCATACTCCTCATTTCTCTTGTAGTATTCGTCTGTCTGCTCGGAGATTTCTTCAAAGTCACTAGGGTTTACAACCTGACCATTAAGTCTATCTTTGAATAGCCCTAGTTGCTGGCTAAGACCAGCTGTAATCTCCTCCCCCGAGGGGGTTACACGCTTTCCGGATCAACATCCGTAAGTGCAATCTTAAGCAGCTTCTTCTTGTTCTGAACAACTGGAGCAGCTACTATTTCTACGGTACCTCTGTTTACAGGTGTACCAGTAGCAACAGGACGATAAACCTTTACAAGTGTACCGTCTGCTGGTACGGATACATACACTCCATCGAATGTATTCATATCCATAACAAATGCAGCACCCTTAGTCAGATCATCTGAACTGAAGCAAGCATCATCCAGAATAAGTATACGAGCATTCTGATACTCTCTATACTGTCTGTCTGAATAATTGATAACGCTCTGAAGTCTGTATCTCATGCTATTAAGAGTACCAAGCTTTGCAGCAGTCTTTGCATTTGTAATGATTACATTTGGAACACCCTGCATAACTGCTAACTGCTGGTTAAACTTATCCTCAACCTGTATCAGCTTATCCATTGTTAAGCCAAATACATTGATAGGATCTGATGTAAGATCCATTCCGCTGTCCAGCTGTGCCTCAAGTCCGTTAAACTCAGTTGCAACTGATGTCTCATTACCAAGAATGAGCTTCTTAAGGAAAGTATTGATTGCATTGTTTGTTGCCTTTGCAAATGAATACTCCCTATATGCAGGTGTTGCACGTCCTACTGCATCATCCTCGATGAATGCGTCTCCACAAGGGTGTAGATTAAGCACCTTGTTGCTAGGAGAGTAATTTGCTGCTGTGTAATCAACACCAAATGCTCTTGTTGCTCCCTCATTTCTTGTCTCGTCTGTCTTTACCTTAACCATAAGACCATTCTGACCATCATTCACTGCATTGTTAAGATACTCAAGTCCATTGATGGCATCGTTATGGCTAAGATACTGCTTGATTACGTACTGACTGGTTACAGGTGGAAACGCACCACCAAAACCACCAGTAATGATCTCTTGTAAGCTCGCCATGGTTTTTCTCCTTTCGTAGAATAAAAAATTACTTACTGTTGATTAGCAATAATTACATGATACATTTTGTTATGATTATGAGCATTATTTATATGCTGTTAGTACCACAATTATTACTGTTGATTATCTTCAACCTCAAAAGCATCATATATATTGTTAATGCCATTAAGTCCCTGACTTGATGCTTGTGCTTGAGGATTAAAGCCTTCCTGAACAGGAGTTGTTTGCCCCTGTCCGTAGATATTTACATTTCCTTGACCGTTATTTGAATTTCCTTTATTGCCATCACCATTCTTTTCAGCAACAAACAAACCAGCCTGTGCTGTTTTTAATGATGTAATAGCTTCATCTACTCCAACAACTGCACCATTACCATCAACCTTGATGTTGCTTCTATCTAACATAGCAAGTACAACATCCTTGGTAATGCCAGTGTTTAACTTAAGCTCTGCAACCTTGCTATTTATTGCACTGTCAATCTTAACCTTATTAGCTGTTGCCTTAGTATAATCATTGGATGCTTTAAGAACTGCCTTAAGTCCTTCATCCTCTACTGTTGACAAATCAAATATACCATTGTCAAACTTAATCTTGCTGTAATCCATAACTGTTTCCTCCTTTTCATCTTCTTGTACCTTTTCTTTTTCTGATGTAGTGACATTAATGACTACATTATTACTCTTATTATTATCATTACTGTCCTTCACATCATTTTTAATTTCCTTGTCCTTTGAACCAGATGCTGCATCCTCGGTATCAATATCATCTTCCATATTGATCCCCAACTTCTTAAATACGTCACTTAGCTTCATTACTTGTACCTCCTATTTCTTTTTCACTGTCTTTGGTTTCTTCTATGTTCTTCACCTCATTATTAGAATCTTCATCAATATTTTCTAATTGCTTGGTGTTTGAACCATTTTCTAAACTTATCTGCTCATCTTCTTGAGCAGACTGCTCTTTGTTCATACCATAATACTTTTCTCTCACTGTTGCTTTTGACAAAACTTTGTTGTTTATTAAGGTTGTACATACATCAGCAACAGCTTTATCATCATCAGCACGCCCTACATTAAACTGAATACTTATATCTTCTTTTTCAACTGCTATTCCGTTTAATCTACATAAGACATATAATGAATCCCTAAATGCTGTATATGATTCAGTTATAAGTCTGTTGCCCTTGTCTATTGCTCCCTTTATAATATTATTAAGGCTTTCCTCACTAATATTACCTGTATACTCACCTGTTAAGAATGTCTTACCCATCTCTGTCAACTCATATATCAATGTCTTTAACATTTCTATAAAGTTGTTGCTTTGATCCAAATTGTATGTAAGCTCAACAGGTTTAGCATCAATATTTTCACCACGAGACACTAAAAACTGTCCGTTAATTAACTTAAGGCTTCTTTTACCTGTCTGTTCGTCTGTCTGAATTACATCACCGCTAACTGCAAGTATAGGAGCCATACTATTATCTAATAAATGCCTATTTGTACTTATTCTCTGCTCTAATGCATAAACCACATCTGTAATCTCAGTGTAGATCGACTCACCATATACACCGTCAGCCTCTTGGTTAATACTGATATATTGAATCATAAACTCATCAATACCTGTGTCGAACCAGTGTCCACCCTTAGGTATTAGTCTACCTCTATATGTATAATCTACACTTAATCCAAGTGTACCTGCTGTAAATTGCTTAACACACTCATAAATTTTTCCTTTGAAATGTATCTCAAATCTTATATGAGTTATTACATCTATATCCCCACGCTTTTCTGATAAGTATTCATATAATACATATGCTATTGTTGTACTTATGTCGCTTTTATCTACAACCTTGAAACAATACATAGGATCAAAAGCAGATGGAGTAAAAGGTGTGGTTTTGAGACAAGCATCACCAAATATTGTTGACTTTTTGAAAGCTTTACGTATGCTATCAACCCAGTTGTACTTATCAACAAGTGCAAGTATTAACTTATCCCTCTCTATGTCTCCAGACCTAATTACAAGTTCATTATTAAATACTAAGTCTGTCATCTTATTGGTTAATAACTTAAAATAATTTACAGAGAGTACCTTGTATGGTATCTCCATCTCTTGATCTTGTTTACGAACTGTTATCTTTTTATTTCTACTGTACTCACCTGTATACTGTCTATGTCTGTATCTATATACTATGTTTCTTCCTTGTACTTCATTGGATGGAAATGTACGACCATATTGTAAAAAAGAGAAGTCATTATCATATTGGCCCTTGCTAAGTACTCTAAATATATCAATCATAACTATCCTCCTATTCAAATCTAATGTTATCTAAATTTGCATATCTTACGGCATCAATACTATGGTTATTTTTATCTTGAAGCTTGTTTGTTACTTCTTCATACTTGTCTAACTCATACTCATACTCTTTAAATTCTTTGTATGTAAATGGTGTATTCTGTTTACATATCATTATTCCTTGTAAACTCTGCAACCAAATGATGCCTGCATTGATGCTATCTTGAAATTTCTTAACTGCAATAGCATGTACTCCACGCTTATTAAGCTCTCTCTTTGTTAATGGCACTGCTGAATCTATATAAAAGTCTATGTTTAATTTATTTATCCTAAGGATGCCAGCAGCAACATCCTCCAAATTATCCTCACCAGAATGTACATCCTCGTCTAATATATAGAGCAACTTATTCTTTTTATCATAGTATGTCTCTACATAACAGAATGGATCTTTTCCTCCATTCGAGATGTCCAATCCTCTATCTTTTTTCTTTATATCAAGACAAGACCTGTCTCCATCCCAATCAACTATGTTCCTAAACACGTTAACTGAGCTGTTACCTATTACCTCACCTAAGTAGTACCATCTGTAGTATTCACTATTGCACTGTTCACCTAACTTGATATCTACTAAGTCTGTCGGACTTATCCATTCTTTTTTGTTGTATTTAAATAACAACTTATAAGTACAATGGAATACACATTGGTTTAATATAATGCTGTCATCAACTTCAACTCTTGTTACAACCTTACTTCCATGTGTATTCTTATTTTCTTTATATGAAATTATGCTTTCTTTATTTGGTATGTTTTCATATTCAAGATTTAAAAAATGAGTACTGCTCATTCTTGGGTTATATGTTATTATTGAAACAAAATGAAATAGATCACCACGACCTACTGTACTCTCTATATTCTTAATTGCTTTGATATTATCAAAGTTCTGTGCCTCCTCAATCCAACTAACCCAGTATGAACCACGCTTTGGAGTGTATCCCTTTAAACGCTCTGGATCGTCAGCCCCCGTGCATAGCACCTCTACATCACTGTCTGAACCATCTTCATTTAATAGTATGAATGTATGCTTTGTAGAAACATATCTATATTTGTCACTCAAACCTAATATTGATAATGCTTTCAAAAATACATTATCAAGTCTCTTAGCAACATTATTTGTATGTCTAACAATACAAATAGCAGACCTTTTTAAATACATTGTCCCTATTATTATTAACATTGCTACAAATATTGACTTGCCTGATGACCTACCGCCCTTCAACACAAGCCTAAAATACTCGAAGTCTATTACTTCTTTAAATAGACGACGAAAAGGAGGTAAAAGGTGGTTGTCTAAATTAACAATCATCTAAATCCTCCTCCATTAAGTCTCCCAAATCACCCAGATTGTCACTGCCATCACCCTTAATAGTCATCATTACATTAACTTCATGATCTCTCTTTGCTTGATCAATGACTTCCTGAGCTAATTGACGGTTATGTTCTATTTTATATATCTCTAATAGCAACTTATCATCGTATTTGCCAGTAAACAGACGAGTATGCATAGCTGCTTCAATCATATCTGGTATTGTTGCATGTCCAGCCCAGTATGCTGCTTGCCACTCTGGTAAACTGTTTAATACTTTAGCAAAGTTACTTGGATATTTTTTATCTGCAAATAAAGCTTTACCAAATGTATCTTGCAAATGTTGATATAGTTGACCATAACTGCTATTAGGATATTGCATCCTAAATTTTCTTGTTGCAATTATTACAGGTTGCAATAGTCCAGCATCATATATTTTCTCAAGCAAAGAAGGCTGTCCCTTCTTTACAGGATTGCCATACATTTTTCCATATAGCCTTTTATTCTTTATATAGTTTGGTCCATTATTCGGAGTGTTTCTTTTCATAGTTCTTATTCCCCCACACCAAATTAAATTATAGTGCTATATACAACAGGCATCTAAACAGGACATTTCTACAAATATTCATATGCACACATCTCAGTATCTGAATGAATATGCCTTTTTATACCCCAGACACATATAAAATTATGAATATGTATGCTAACAATGCTATGCAGAACAATAATTATCTTAGTGTATATAGGAAATGCAGAGTTGAAGTGTTTTATGTTAAATAAAAAGACCTATAGAAAGAGGATGATTTTGAAATAATTTTTTAATTTTATAAATTGCTAATAAAAAATATATACATGTATCAATTATCTGATTAATTTTACTAACTTGTATC
>Ga0326514_10000696_pt1 | contig 22409 bp, 48 predicted proteins | sample 3_2548_0518_D_FD_203653 | JGI IMG/M metagenome (GOLD analysis project Ga0326514, IMG submission 203653) | Bovine rumen microbial communities from UC Davis, California, United States - 3_2548_0518 | ecosystem: Host-associated > Mammals > Digestive system > Stomach > Rumen | place: USA... | reverse complement strand
ATGAGGGAGGGGGGTCGTTTTTTAGTACCCCCCTCGGGGTACCAGTCCCGAATATCAATGGTTTGCGGGGCAATAAATACGTAAAAACACACAAAATATTAATAAATACAAACATTTTCATAATATTGTCTTTATATGGACTGGGGTGGTATCGCAAATGATTAATAAATTAGTAATACAACTATACGAACGCGCATAGTAAACTAATCTACATCACATGTATTCATTCAATCTAAAATATCAATGATAGAAGTGCATAGACTCCTTGCCTGTACACAGCACATCGCAGTGGTAGGGGGGGGGGTAAATAGCAATGGTATACGTATAGACATGTATGGTAGTATGTGGAGACGAACGCAATAGAGTGCATAGAGATCTGTAGACCGGACTATTCGGAAGCAATCTTGTGTACAACATTACAAAGCCCTATAAGTAGGTTAATGCAGAAAGCTGTTCGGAGCTAAATATCAATGGTACACGTATAGACCCGTATAGAAGGCTATTTAGACCTAAATATCAATGGTACACGTATAGACCCGTATAGAAGGCTATTTAGACCCAAATATCAATGGTATACAGACCCCTGTAAAAGGCTATTCGGAGCTAATTGTATACACCAGGTGTATAGAGCACTGTAATAGGACAGTATTGAAGCTTTGTTTAATGCCAAATATCAATGATGCACGTATAGACCGGTATAGAAAGCCATTTTAAGCTAAATATCAATGGTGCACGTATGGGGCATCACGGAGCACTGTAATAGGACAGTATTGAAGCTTTGTTTAACTCTAAATATCAATGTATTCTTGCATCTGTACTCTTAGAACTGTTCGGTAGGGGGGGGGTAAATATCAATGGTGCACGTATGGGCATCACAGAGCACTGTAATAGGACAGTATTGAAGCTTTGTTTAACTCTGAATATCAATGTACGCGTATAGACGTGTATAGTAGGTCTGTATAGATAGCTATTTGGAGCTAATCGTATACGCTATGTGTATAGAGCACTGTAATAGGACAGTATTGAAGCTTTGTTTAACTCTGAATATCAATGTATGCGTATAGACGTGTATAGTAGGTCTGTGTAGATAGCTATTTGGAGCTAATCGTATACGCTATGTGTATAGAGCACTGTAATAGGACAGTATTGAAGCTTTGTTTAACTCTGAATATCAATGTATGCGTATAGACGTGTATAGTAGGTCTGTATAGATAGCTATTTGGAGCTAATCGTATACGCTATGTGTATAGAGCACTGTAATAGGACAGTATTGAAGCTTTGTTTAACTCTGAATATCAATGTATGCCCGAACGCATTAGACTATTCGTAATTCTTAGAATCTACTAGATCGTCTAGAATATCCATGTATACCTCTACAGGTATTGGTCTAATCACAGTATCTTCTGTAACTTTTATGTGTATTCCAAGCGGACTCTTCTCAATAGCTTCGTCTATAGCTCGCTCAACCTCGGCATCGTAATTCTCTTTTGAAATATCCATGGATGTATGACAGAAAGCGGCAAGGTATTGGTCGGTATGATAGCCGTGAGTCCAATCATATGCTCTCCATTCATCTTCCTGCTTAAACGGGTTGTATGGATTGTCTATAGTAGTTAGCATGTGATCAGCCATATTGAGCACCTCCTTTCTGTATACTAAATATCACTATGCACATGACAACATGTTCTGCATGTAAGAAACGTGAATAGAATATCCGTTGAACCTACCTCTAAAAAGTTCAGTGGTAAGCTCAACGGATTGTATTGTTTGTAAATATCAGTAATTAGTTTTTCTGAGCACTCTTACCGCCATACTTCTGTACAGATGATACAGAGACACCGCAAGCGTCTGCAATTTCACTAGTAGAATATCCGGAAACCATCATAGCTTTAATTCTAGCCTGCTTGGCGGAACTAATTTCCGTAGATCTTGGTGTTGCCCTTGCGCGAATATCTTCAAGTTTGGTGTTGTCTAATATCCGCATCAATTGAGTATCTGAGATTGCTCCGGCCTGTATCGCTTTCCATTCGCGATCCGTAATATCAATCGGAATTTTCTTAGCGCCTACTCGTTTTCGTGCCGTAACAAGAGCCTGCCCTCTAATCTTCTGCTTATGCTCATTATCCAGAGTAGGATCGGCATCAATCTGACGCTTAGCAATCTTACCAGCGTACAATTGTGCTTGTCTTTCCATAGGAGCGTTCTTTAATGCTCTATTCAACTTAGATATCAATGAAGCACGCTCTTCCGCATAGACTTGTTTAGCCTCTTTATTCTGCTCGAGCTTGCCAGTAGATATCAATTCTTTTCTGGCCTTGTTGCCAAGAGCTTTCATCTGATTGGCATAGTTAGCGTAAACATCTTCCATCGGATGTCCAGGATTTGCTTTACTTCCACCAGAAGTCAATTCATAAGCATCTTTATACTCATACATCTTGGTTGACTGCTGTGTCACAAGCTTATCCGTTTTATACCATTTACCGTCTTTGCCTTTTGCCATTTTGTACTCATTTGTTGGTATAAATATCTTTTCTCCGGTTTCAGGATTAATCTTGTAATTATCTTTTCTTGCCGGAACATCGTATCGTCCACCAGCTCTAGAAATAATCGTACTGGCACCAGCATTAGAATGACCTTGGTATTTCTCTTTTAAAGCGGCTATGCCATTATCAATGTAGCTTTGTTTGTAGTTAAGTTCGTGCTTTTCGGCATCGATAATAACCATGGAATGCTTAACAGCTCTTGCCAAGTCAGCTTCTGGCGCTCCAATTAGCGTCATGTCGCTAATAAGGTTTGTTACCTTACCCATTTCGGTCTGCTTGTTTCTGTTGGATATCACTTCCATTCCGTCATACTTAGGATAGGCCTTCTTCGGATCAAAGCCGACAAGCTGAGGTAATGGTCTAGAAGTACGAATCTTTACGTTATTACCAACGGGAATAACCACGGCAGTATCACCATCAAAATCAGCTCCAGATAACCGTTCGGCTACCTTAGAATTAATGCAGACAGCATCGGGAGCATTCTTTCCAATAACAGCTTCACCATCAGAGCCTTTGTTCTTAACTGTGAGTGTCGGAATTTCAAATACACCACCATGAGGATATCTTATTAAGCATACTTGTTCGCCGTCTCTGTAATTTGGAGCATATATCTCATTCTCTTTAAGCGAAGGAACAGGTATCAATACGTGCGTGGCCTGTCTAGGCAAAGGAGCCGCTTTTAAATCAACAGCTGCCGCATCGCAGCCATCTGCAAACTTTTGTAATAACAATCGCTTAACAGTCTTATTATTAAGTTTGCAAATATCATCGAACTCATCCAGTTTATTGGCATAATCCAAATTTAACTGCTTCTTAGCTAAAGACAAGTTCTGTTTAGATAGCATCTGTGATGCTAAACTCTTACCCCACTTTGCCCAATCGCCTTCTTCATTTACAACGTTGATCGCAGATACCTTTTTATTACCGTTCTTATCGTAATAATATCTTTGTGTTAGTGTTACGTCATCGTCATCCATTTTTAAAGACGCACCAAACGGATTGTCTTTATCAATTTTCATTGCTTTGTAGACTTTTTCCGGTGGAGTTCCACTAACCTTATTTGTGTTGTAAACAAGGTCATATCCCTTTGGAATATCACCATAACAGCACATACCTTTCATATAGTACTTGCCATCAACACCAATACGAACCTGAGCATAGTTAGCAGCGCCTAATGAAATATCATCAACGCCCCTACGTATCTCGATCAGTCCATCTTTTTCAGCTCCACCTTGGTCCCCATAACGAATAAAAACCCGCCCGGAGTCAACACTGTTGATCTCCATAGCAGGTTCTCTCTTACCATCAATATCAATAATCTTTGATCCGATAGTTTGCACTTCGTATTTATGCTCGTTAAGTTCGCTCCAAGGAACATCATCCTTTGTCAAGACCTTCAAGGTTGTCTGATGATTCGTTCCCATCTGCTGAATCCGCAAATACTGTTTCTTATATCCCTCTTTCTCAAGTAAGCTTATGGCTTTCTTAAGTCTTTCCTCGGAAACGCCAAGTTCTAGTTCCGTTCCGGCGCCGACATCCAAATATCTTTTCTGATCCACAAACTTCTTAAGAGTATCTGCGGTCTCGCGGTTCAAATCATTACGCTTAGCGCGCTCTTCGTTCAGCAAAGATCTTACTGTAGATTCTTTAGACGCGCTGCCATACATTCGTCTTGCAATTTCACTAGTAGAATATCCGTGATCTCTAAGCTTTATAGCCATAGCTCTGGCTTCGGATCGTTCTGCAGCTCGTGCGTTAGAAACCCTAGCTCGAAACTCTGTAGACTTAATACCTTCGAGTCTAGCAATATCATTGTCACTAAGACCCTGACTTCTCAGTTCCTTTACATGACTGTACCAGCTGCCTTCATGCTGAAATGGAGTATCTCCACTTCCATAAGGATATCTTCCACTGCGTCTTTTAATTCCAAAATGCTGTAAATAATCAAGGTAATCGCCAGGCGTCTCAAAGAAATACGCCTCATCTGTTCTATTTGACATCAATTGCTCCTTCTAGTCCGAATCTGAAAATATAACTACAAACGAGTGGTGTTAGCGCTGCTCGCTCGTAGTGCAGTACCTGCCAAATATCACCATCGCCTTCGTTGTCTGTGACAGTAGACGATTTAAGCGGACCTACTTTCATTCAATTTACCTGCGATCTTCATGGTTTCTGTAACATTGTCGATGATCGGCTGAATATCACTAAGACTTGGTGTGCCGACTATTACGTCGTCGTTCTGATAGATGCGTAACTCAATATCAATGTCTGAAGGATTGATTCCAAGCGCAGCAGCGTACTCCATAATAAAATACGCGGCGTAGACTTCAAGCTGTCTGAACTGTGCTGGACGAACACCAGTCTTCAGATCAAATATCATCAACTTGCCAGTCTTCTTATCAAAACTGAAGGCATCGGCTGTGCCAAAATGATAAGGCGTTGCCTTTAATCCAACTTCTGGAAGCATGTCATACTTAATAGCATGATTAATATAAAGATTCAAAGTCTTCTGGGATCTGCCCATAGGAACTCCTAAATCAATATGCTGTCTTGCTAAAGCATGAAGCTTTGTACCCAGCACCGCTGCATCCTCCTTGAAAATATCACCAGCGTTCTCTTCTGGAGACTTGTTGGTCCAGCCGTACTTGCTTGCGCTAAATATCGCATGCTTCCCTTCAATCTCCGGATGCTTGTTCAAAGTGATGTTGCAACTCATCCAGTATTACCTCCTTGTTCTCTGGAAATATAAATGCTGAATAGGACATACGTTTGTGCAGGTCAACGTAATAGTCCTGGTTAGGTCTGTGTGTAGCATTGGCGGATCTCTTTACTTCAAGAGTTGCCCACTTGTCACCATAAAGAATCGTAAGGTCCGGCATTCCCTGAATATCACTAGGGTCATTCTTTAGAATCTGACACCCAGGAAAGCGCGAACGCAACTCGTCTTTCAGTTCTTTCTGGAACTTGCTTTCTAACTTCTTAGCCATAAATATCACCTTCTTTGCCACCACAAACAGTTACGTAGAGAAAAAATAAAAGAGAAGTAATGGATACCGAGCCGGTGTTTCCTTCTTCTCTATTATAACCGGTGTTTTTTTTGCGTAGACGCGTTAAAGCGTGAAACTGACCAATCTGAAAATATAACCACACATTGCCAAAACGTACGTTCTGTACATACAGGCAAAAAAAGAAAGCACCAGTAATTGTCGCTAAATATCACCAATGCTTTCTTCTCACATTCTTACCAATTAACCAATTATTTTTGGTATTTTATTAATTATTTGTAATTTTAACTTTAATAGTTAATAAAATAGGGGTAATAATTGGTTAATTGGTAAGCGTTTCTTGGAAAGTTCTCAATTAAGAGAACTCAAACTTAAATATCACCAAAACAAAAGGTCGACATCTTTGTCGTGGTACTCTGCAATTTTGAGCAATCTCGCTTGCCGAATTATCAATCCGCGTACAACTTTGGATCGATTCATTCCATAGTGGTCACACAACTTGTCGAGCATGTCTGCTACTTCAGGAGCCATGGCAAATGAGAAGCACTCTGTCTTTGGCGGTCGAAGTTCATTCACGAAATATCACTCCTAACTGCATCTACTTCCCATCCCTGGACACGCCCAAGGAGATGTGTCTTCGGATCAAGAATATAACTAGTATCGCTATCTGGTCTCATGTAGGGATACTTTTTCCGCATCTCTTTCTCTCCCTTCTTAACTGACGAGCTAACAAGTACGATGCGTTCTGCTCCCATCGGCAGAAACTGTGTGAAAATATAAACCTTCATTCCTCTTCCTCCTCTGAACCGGGCTTTGAGATCTTGATTGTAATGTTTGGAATATCCGTAGCGCAAGGGCCAACTTCAACCGATACATCCGGAATATCACCATCATCAAAGTCTTCCCACATACTAGGGTGCAGACTTTTCACATCGTGAACCACGGCATCGTTGTATACACCAGGCTTTGCATAAATATAATTGCTCTTTTCTAACGTCCCCAGGTACGAAACGATTTCAAAACGTATCGGCTTGCCTTTTGAAAATATCTCCAGTGAATCAAAGTCATCGGTGAAAGTTCCAACGTACTCGCTTACGCACTCCTCATCCAAGTTACGCATAAGGATTCTCCATCGTTTGGAAATATCACCTTTTTCGTTTGCTTCTACTGAAAACATGATACTTGCAACACGTACGATAACCTTCTTTGCGGAACTGTCGTTTAATTTTATAAGCTTTTGAATTGGTATACCATAAATATCGCAGCATGACCGGATCTCTAGAATATCGCCAAGTTCAAATGGGCAATGGTCCATAAGGTACTCAGAAATATCATCCTCATCGATCTCATCATCGGCATCTGTGCAGTTAATATCGAAAGTGTGCTTTCCTTCCTTTCTTTCGATATCGATGATGGTGTTGTAAAATATCTTTACTGCGATCCATCCATAAGCTTCAGCCACTTTTTCCGACCCACGGAACAAATACAACTTGTCTAAATACAACTTGTCGTCACCTCTGCGCTCAATGGTATACATCCTGAAATTGTGGTAGATCTTAGCTGAAGGAATATAACCGCGGTCAAGCAATTCCACAGCTTTTTGCAGTTCATCTGCTAAATTAGTATCGGTATAAGTAGGCATAAATATCACTCCTTTCGAAAGTCGATTCTTCTATCATTTATACAAATAGCCTTGTATTTGCGCGTGACACAATTTGGTTCTGTAAATATCTTCGAAAAATCGTCAAACGAATCTCTTGGTATAATTCTTGGATCCCTGAGCGCTCCGTCACGGTCGATCTCGGAATATACGGTTAATCCTCTGAACTTGGACTCTTTGCCGAAAATATCTTCGTTCTCCGCAAGAGTCTTAAAGGTAGCTGTCCACATGCCGGTCGCATAAATATCACCAGGTTCACATTGTCTTAAAACATAAGTTAGTTCATCGACGATCATTGGTATCAGATAATGATGCTCTTCTGGCTTTAAGCTTCTGTACACATAAATATCACCGATCTTAACCTGGCACGGTTCAACAAGTGTCATCTGAATAGGTTTCATTCTTCATCTCCTCTCAAAATATCACACCTAATGATCTTCAAGTAGATTCTGTACGCCGTGTAATCCGCCAGGAAGAAGTCCTCGTTTATGATCGGCCAGAAGTCTCTACGCACAGTAACAGATATAGTTTTGTCGTCTTTCTTGAATATCTCTAGTGTGTAATTGTGTCCGCTATAACAAAAATTGTGTCCGCTATAACAAAAATTCTTATAGAAACGATTGGAGCCAGAAATATTCTTTCTGATGCCAAGAATGGTTTTGTAAATATAACTCTCTAGTTTTTGCATCGAATCACGCGATCTAATCACATAGTCTTCGTCAAAATATAATTCTCCGCTGCTTGTGACCACGCAGTCCATGGTCTCCATACACCCGGGTAACCAAATATACCTTTCGCTACCGATCTTACCAACGTAAATCGACAATACCGCTCGCCATTCGCCATAAATATCACCGAATGCGTTTTTGGCCATGTCATACGAAACTTTGGTTACCTCATACGCAGAGTAACAGTATTCATCAGTATCTTTATCATACACATAGTAAATATCACCAATCTTCACCGGACATAGATTGGCAATCTCTTCCCTAATGTGATCCACTGGCTACCTCCTTTCAGTCATCGTCTGGCATCTTTTCGCGACTCACGAATATCACTTCGTATGGTCCTTTGAAATCGTCGTTGTGCCCCATTTTCACACCGATCTTTTCTAGAGAGTCGAAGCTAATTTCTGTGTTAAGCTCTCGAATATAACTTCTATCATAACCGCCAATTCCTTTGATCTTAACGCTACGAGCAATAGACTGAAGTTCGATGAACCAAACTCCGTAAATATCACCATCGCGCTGTCTCTTAATTTCATATATAATCCTGCGCACAATCATCGGTATTTTCACACGAACAATCTCTTCTCCACAGAAGATTGACTGTGTCACGCCATAAATATCACCGATCCGTATGTCAGGCACTGGTTTTAACTGGGCCACTCGTACTACCTCCTTAAAGTCTGTACTGAAAATAAGCATCTGTCTCATAAGCAGTGTAGATACCGCCTTCGCCAGTACCAAACATTTTGTCGAATCCTGGAATATCTTCTTTTCGTTTTGAAAACACTAAAAATAACTCAAGCGCCAAGTTCATGCGTAATATCTGTACTTGGAATCGATCCCATTGTGAAATCTTTGAATCGTCTGGCGCCTTTGCAACAGATTCAACGTCTATAAACCATTCGCCGCAAATATCACCATTAGCTTGGGATCGAATTTCGTAAGTAATCTTAAACACTTTCACTGGTACTAACACAACGATTGTATCGCCTGAATTACGAACGAACGTATGCTTTACTACATAAATATCACCAGGCTTTAATTTTGGAACCTCTATTGTCTGTCCAACCTTGTCCGTCATACTACCTCCTTTCTAAAATATAACCACAACTACCTAATTACTTAATGAAGTAGGTATAGTAGTCTGAGTTGCGGCACAGCCCTTCTAAATATAAGGACCACAGCACCTCCTGCTGGTAAGAATATGGAATACCAAGCTTTTCGAAGATGCGGAATAGTGTTTTCTCCCACGGCAAAATATCACCAGCTAAAAGCTTACGCATCGTGGGAATCGAAATGTCACAGCTCTTCGCAAAGTCATATGCAGTGACGTGCGCTAAATATAATTCGCTGCGAAGCCACTTGGAAAACGTAGCGAACCGTTCAATACCAGGGGCATCAATTTCAATTAAGTCGAGACCAGGAATTGGATCGAGAAGCTTCTTGAAATATAATTCTTCAGTTAAGCTTTCATCCAGTAGGTAATCCAGGTCTTTAGGAATTCTTCTCGTAAGCATCAAATATCACTCTCCTTCTTCCATTCTCTTTTTGAGTTCTGCAATATCACATTCACGCATGTCGATCCTAGTGCGCCGGTCTGGATCAAACTTCTTAGTCGGAAGCTTTAGAATATCACTAATGTCTGCCCACAGATAAAAGCCCGTAAAATAACAATTTTTACAAGCACAGTTTTTACCAAACATAGGCCATTCAACCAAACAAATATCGCAATCCCTCAGGAAATCTTTACTGTTTTGTGCAACGCATTCGCATAAGAAACAATTACAACAGATATCCAGGTCGTGTTCCACACACCAGTCACCCTTGTATTCCGTCCGCTCATGAGAACCCGGACTATTGCCAAGATCTCTCTGCATATCGGTCCACATCCATCTGTGTAGACACAGAATCTCAGCGTCAGTCAGTTCTACCATCATAAATATCACTCTCCTTCTTCCATTCTCTTTTTTAGCTCTACGACATCACAGTCGCGCATACGAATCAACGTGCGTCTAGTTGAATCGAGCCCTCGTGTTGGAAGATCTAAAATATCACTAATTTTTCTGAAGAGAAAAAAGCCCATAGAATAACAGTTTCCATCTGGCCACACAACCAAACACTGATCGCAATTTCTAGCATAGCCTCGTTTTGGATCGTAACGTTGTGCATTTAGACACAGAAAACAATTATGCGGAATATTAAGATTGCGCTCAGTGCACCAACTATCTTTATAGTCTATGCGATCTGATGGACTGGGATTATCTCCTAGATCTCTCTGCATATCAGACCACAGCCACTTATGTAAATATAAAAATTCAGCATCGGTGAGTCCGACAACCATCATAAATATCACTCTCCTTTGTTCATCTCCCACAGCATTTTTCTCAATCCGTCGATATCACCCACCGGTACAAATACATGCCTTTCCTCAGCAAACTTCCGTTCTGGAAGGTTCAAAATATCACTAATGGGCATCGTTGAGTATGTCTCTGATTCAAACGCAGGGTCTAAGCTGAAGCATTTATTGTGCGGCCAGACGATAGGGCAAAGATTACATTTATATGTGTAATGACATAAAAAGCAATCATTAACCAGAGCTATTTTGTGTTGGTGACACCAACGTTCCTTGTATTCAACTCGTTCTATACCACTTGGAATATCACCAAGCTCCTTCTTCATGTCCGACCACATTTTACGGTGTAAAAATATGATCTCATCTTTAGACAATTCAATCGTTTCAAACTCTGGCTTAACCTTAACCACTAAATATCACTCTCCTTCATTCGTCTTTTAAGCTCTTCGACATCACATTCGCGCATGTAAATTTGTGTTCTTCTGTCAGGATCGAACTCTCTCGTCGGAAGGTTTAAAATATCACTGATAGGAGCGTTTAGATAATAACTATTGGCGTAGTATTCTTCCGGGATTGTGCCATCTTGATTCGAGTAGCAACTACCGTCTGGCCAAACCACTAAACAGTTCTTGCAAACGGCGCAATAAAATCGGTCTTCACCGGCATGCTCACAGAGGAAACAATTGTGTCTAATTAGGACACGATGCTCTTCGCACCAATCAGACTTAAATTCAATCCTTTCTTTTGCGCCAGGATTATCGCCTAATTCCTTTTGCATGTCTGACCACATCCATTTGTGCAGGCACAGAATCTCAGCATCAGTCAGTTCTACGAGCATCAAACCTGTCAGTTCAATCATCAAATATCACTCTCCTTCTATTCTCTTTTTAAGCTCTGCAATATCACATTCTCGCATGAAAATTATTGTCCTTCTGCCGCTCACAAACTCTCTCGTCGGAAGATTTAGAATATCACTAATAGGAGCGTTTAAATAGTAGCCCTCACTCTCTGGGATTGTGCCATCTTGATTCGAGTAGCAAATACCATCCGGCCAAACCACTAAACAATTCGTGCAATCCGGTAAAAAATATCGGCCACCTTCTCGGGCATGCTCACACAGAAAACAATTGTGTCTAAGCCGGGTATGATGCTCTTCGCACCAGCCCTGTTTAAACTTAATCCTTTCTACTGTACCTGGTTTATCGCCAAGTTCCAGTCGCATGTCTGACCACATCCATTTGTGCATGCATAAGATTTCAGCGTCTGTAAGTCTGGCAATCATCAAATATCACTCTCCTTTGTCCAAAAACATTAGGTGCAACGCCGTCTTTTGTTCCGCGGCATCACACCCAAAGTAGTCAAATATCACCTTTAGCTTTTCCGTGCTAGGAAAGCGACGACCGTTCACAATATCACTAAGATTAGATTCTGAACAGTCAATCGCTCTAGCAAACACAGCTTGGGTAATTCCTTTCCTGGCTATCTTTCTGAATAGCCATTCTCCAAACTGCTTCAAAATATCACTCCTTCTCTGGTAACTTCAGAATATCTTCAACGGGAACAACTAAAAAGTTACATTCCTCGGAACCGCAATCACCGCCCGGCCAATCGATCGGGCACTTTGTGCAATGCGGATCCTTCACACCGGAAATATCTTCTTGTTCCGCCACATACTGGCACAAGAAGCAGTTGTACAGCGGTCGATATCCATGTTCTTTGCACCAGTTGTATTTGTAAGTAATCCTGGCATGTCTGGATGGCTTGTTGCCAAGATCTTTCAACATGTCCGACCACAACTGGTGATGTAACTTTAATGCATCTTCTTTACTGAGCAAAATATCACCTTCTTTCATTCAGGAAATACCGCAGGAGGAATAAACGCATACGCCCAATACGAAACGTTGTTTAACTGCATAAACTGGTCGAGGGTCTGATGCCGTAGAAAGTTGTCTTTCAAATATAATTCGTCACCGGCATAAATCCTATTTGGATATATGTCGATCTGCTTTTTTCCTTCTTCGTCTGTTATGATTGAAGCAAACCAATACCACCCTGGGTTTACAGGGTAGCCATCTCTTGCTTTGCGCCAGTATCCGTATTCGGACATAAAGTACTCGTATGACATTACGGTCGTGTTGTCCACAAATATCACCTCCTTTGTTGTTTGCTTTTCATACTTTTCATAACAACTTCGGCCAAGAGGTTGTTGTCGTAGGGCTTTTTGTTAAACCCGTCTGAAATATCACCAGACCAAATATCGCCACTAAAGTAGCACGGCGTAATCATATACGGGTTCCATGTGATGATGGAATCGCAATCCCAGGTATACAACTTGTCTCTGAGGCCAGCCCAGTCTTTAGAGAATATAATCTCTAAGCCGTCTGCAACCTTTGTGATGGTTTCCCAATCCAAACCCTTGTCGCTAAGAATAGAAAGCCGATCTTCCAGATCAATCATCGGGAGTTTTTCGAACTTTTCGACAGAATCCACAAATATAATTTTTGCGTCTGGTCTAAACTTGAAATAAGTGGCCTGTTCCGGCAGGCAAGATGTGAAGTCTTCGCCAGTGGCCCATTCCTTCCATCCGAACTCGGCATGAATATAAGAAGCCCACAAACCAAAAGTTCTTGGTGAAGGCTTTTCAGACCATGCTCTGAGCGACAACCGGTCCAGTTTTGTATCCATAAGTTTTGGATCAAACTGAACTGGCAATTTGCTATTGTCTCTCTGATAATGAACGTAGACACGCTCGTTCAGAATATCCCTCGGTAACATTAATTCTTCGTAGCCCATAACTACCTCCTTTTGAATCAAACTCAAATTGTCATCTTACCGAACCGCCAAGCTTCAAATATCTTGTTAGCTTCTTTTTCAATGTCGATCTTTGTTCCCTTAGGAATAAGATACCGAAAAACCTTGTCGTGCCTATCGGTCAAGACAAAAACATAATTGGTAGGTTCGTCGAGAAAGACCATCGACTCGTTTCTACCAACCACATTCTTAATAACGTAAAAATATAATTCCCGAATCATTTCGGATTCAGTTTTCTCTTCTTCATCTTCCTGCTTCAAAGGGTTATGAGCCTGCTTGTGATCTTTTTCCAAAATATCAAGAGCTTCTGTGAGGTCAGCGAGTTCCCGCTGGAGTTCTTCGATTTTTGTTTTTGCTCTGGCAATACCAAGAGAAATATGCAAAAGCGCATCTCGCCTCTCAATATCTTCCTCCGACAGAATGTTTACTTCTTCGTACTCTTTAAACATGCGTTTAATACCTCCCTATTTACAGCTTCGGTGTTTACGGTAAACTTTAAAATATCACGAAGCGGATACATGGCTGAAACGATGCCGCTGCTCTTTTCTTTCTTTACAAATAAGGCATCATCCTTCAATTCAATTTCAGCGTTTGAAAAATAAACGCTCGATGGCCTGTTATTAATAAATACAATTGAAATATCACGTACTTTCACGGTTCCCTCCTCAAATTCGATCTTCCCAGCCAATCGGTGCTGTAAAAGCGACGGCTGAAAATTTATAGCTGCCATCCTTCTGTCGGTAGGCCATGAACGCAGGCATGCCGTAGTTATAACATGCGTGCAAAAGGTTCGGATCATGATCTTCTTTCTCGAATATCACCCAGTCGGCTGACGACATACAAATATAATTCCAGCCCAATTCCAGAAACGCTTTTGCTTTTGGCTTTGCAGTACCAGACGGACGAATCAAAATATAATCCGGTCTCTGAACCATGTTCAAACTAACAGGATCCTTCCAAAGTTTGCCGGCCTGCTTTGAGAATTCGTTAAATATAACCCGGTCGTGCTCGTTTAATTTGTATAAATCATACACATTCATATTGCGTAAAGATGAGCACACGAAAACTCGTTTTGTCGCCATGAATATCACCATCCTTTCTACAAACAAAAGAGGAGCCTGTCACAGCTCCTCTCTCATTAAATATAATTAGTTCTCAATCTCCATCCAGAGATCCTTATTGAACTGATCGTACGCAATATATAACTGGTTGGCTATAAGTTCGGCCAACAATCTTACTTCCCAGTTTGCGTTAGATCTCAAGTTACGCTGCTTGTATACATGCGCCCATTCTGTAAGATTGACTTTAAATATAAAGTCGCTCGGTATGGACATCATGTATAATCCACGCTTGACATCTTCCATGTCTTTGTACTTGTCTAAAATATAACCGTTAACCGCTTTGGTGTATTTCTTGCCGTCAACGGTAATCGTATCGGGAATATCCACCCCCAACTCTTTCAACGCAAGATCGGTCGGTAGAATTTTTCCCGTGTAGTAATCCGACATTTCGTATCCAAAATCGACTCCCTTGATACGGGTGCTATTTCTAATAATACGATTATCAAACCGTTTAGCGTGTGAATCCCAGTCATCCTGGCCAGCGCGATGTAAGCCTTTGACTGTTACAGATATGTCTACGAAGCGAAGAAGCGTTGTGTGCTTCTTCCCCCACTTGACCAGAATATCAAGCTGATCATTAAACTTAGCGACGTCTTTTGAGTCTGCCGCGGTCCAATTCGGGAATCCGTTCCTATCGGTTACACGTTCGCAAAGAGCACGAATATCCATCTCTTTCTCGCGTGTCCAGGAGCGCTTGGACATAAGCATCGACACCATTGCATCGTCAATGCCGTGAATGCTGTTTAAATATACTTCCATCGGTTCCTCCTAAACAAATATACCCATTTTGGCCAGCCGTTCTTTTAGCATTTCATACTTTTTAACAGTTCTGTCCATCTCAGCGAGACATTTTACTTCTTCCTGTTCAGAATCTTCCACTTCCAAAATATCAAAAAGTTTTTTCAAAGTTTTATCGCATGGAATCTTTTTGCCGTCACAATAGCAATAAACAGAATATGAGTTGCTTTTCACATCGAGCATTTTACACACTTTGTATTTAGAATATCCTTTTTCAGAAATTCTATCGCTCAACCATTTACCGAACATTAACTGCATGAATATCATTCCTTTGTAAAATAAAAAACAAGATCACCGTTTTTTAACCATACGGTAATCCCGACCATACCTTTTGCAAAATCCAAATCAAAAGGTCTGTAATCCGTAGCCAACGACGAACCGAAATATTCACAAAACTTTTTGTAAATATCTTGGTTGGTAATCTTTGAGTCAAATGAATTCAATGGTTCCATAAAATATAACTCCTTCATCGCCACAAGCCATACGAACCCTCACTGGATCGACAAACTCATGCCGCATCAGTTTTTTAGACCGGAAGGAAGTAATAGCACATCCTCCGTCCGGTCTAGTTCGAATAATGTGCAAGTTATGGCCCGTTTCCAGGACATATACATCATCAAATATAAGAGGATCTCTCCGGTGTTCCCAGCGGTCCAAAATTCTAATCTCTTTGGCTTTAATCGCAAGCTTAATATCCTTCTCGTCAGAAATGATAATGCCTGTAAATATCGCATTCATCTTTATACCTCACCGTTCAAACCGGCCGATAATCCTTTTGCGAAATATTCTGAGATTTCAGAAAAATCACATCGATTTTGTGATCCAGCTTCCTCTACCAATCCAACCGGATCTGTGAATTCGCACCGGTCAATCCTTCTCGACCAGAAGGTTGTTATAACTTTTTCTCCGTCCGGTCTATTTCGAAGAATATAAAGTTTATGATCTGTTTCAATTGCAATAATATCATTAAAGACAAGCGGGAGCTGTCTATGCGTCCAATTGTCCCAGATCCTAACCTCTTTTGCCTTAACCGCAAGCTTAATATCTTCATAGGAAAGATCAAGTCCTTCAAATATAAAGTTCATCTTCATTTTATACCTCTCATAACGCCACCGTTATTTAATAGCGCATCGACCTCCTTATGGAGTTCGGTAACTCGGTTCACGATTGATTCATCGACCGGTTCTTGAATGCCGTCCCAGCCATAATGCTGGTTTGTCCATTCACAACACAAAAGGTTCCATACGAATGCCCGATCATGCGGTTCATCGCAATCTCCTCGTTCGTGTTTGAGGAAATGCCGAACGGCGCTATCCAAATATCTTTTACAAGGTATTCCCTTGCGCCAGTTGTTTTCTCCATACTTCTTAGCACCATCTTCGAAGTGCTTAGAAATATCAAGAATCATCGTTTCGGGATTGTCGTCTTCCCACGCCCATTCGTCAAAGGCCCTGATCGCATCAAAAACATACGAAGATTCGTGTGTCAATTGATACTCGCTTAGTTTTTTGAGTATCTTACCGGCTACAGGAAGATCGACGTAAATATAATACTCACTGATGGTATCCAATGGTAACAGATCACACCGGCCCTTTCCTTCCTGAATATCACGAACCGCACCGGTTGAGAATTCCTGGCGGTTACCGCTGTCCTTTAATTCAGCCATTTTTATTCCCCCCATTCTTCGTAAGAACATTCGTTGGCTGATTCGATCAGATACTCATCTCCAAGATCCGCCCAGCTAATGAACGATTCGAGCACCTTTACCTCGTTGTCCGTAAGCGCTACCGGAATAGACGAGTATCCGACTTTTGTAATTATCATTTTATTGTAAATTTTGTCTGGCATTATTCTTCCTCCTGTATAAGTTCGATCACTAATCTGTTTTTTTAAATCTTCTAACTCTTTTCTAAACGTAATGTTTTCACCCCAGAGGTCGTCAATCTTACGATCGCGTTCTTTTTTGAAAAATAACATTTGCCCTTCAATCTTACGTTCATTTTTATATGCCCGTATGGCAGACACGACAGAAAATATAATTAAAGAAATAATTGCGATGCTTTCAATCATAGTATCTCCTATTAAGAATTAACATCTTTTAAAATATCTCTAACAGCGGTTTGTAATATTTTCATTCTTTTTTCTTGCTCTTCATAAGCACGACTGATACGAATATAGGCGTCCTGAAGATTATCAACGCTTTTATCCAGATTCGCACACGACCAGTAGAGCATCAAAAGCGCCAAAGCTAAAAATATAATTGCTATCTTTTCAATCATCATTCTCCTCCTTTACAAGCAATTCACATTCATCAGCCCAGCAATACATACGATCCTTGGTGTCGTTTGTGTACGTATAGTCTTTGACTGAGAAGTCAGAATATCTTTTGGCGAACTCTTTCTCACCATCAACAATCGTTTCGGAGATGAAAACGTGTTCCTCCATACCGCTTGGGTAATCGGAATCTCTGAATATTTCCGGCTCCGCAAACCAAATATAAACGGTTTTCGTCATTCTTCTTTCTCCTTTACTTTCTGGATGAGAGCCTGCATGTTTGTGTATGGGGATTCTATAACCTTGTAGAAACTCATGAGTTCTTTTGGCCAGAATCCTTCCTCTTCTTCAGTAAGGTAGTGGAATTCGCGAAATATCGGTTCTTTAGACGTTCTGACGCTCAATCCATAGGGATCAAATCTAGTCACGTCCGCCAAAAAAGTTTCGGCCTTCATGTAATGATCACTATGCCGGCTGATAATACATTTCCAAGCCATACAAGATTCGGCTGGTATCTCGGTTGACCAGGCATAATCTTTGTCGGTAATAATCGCGATAGCGTTGCGAAATTCGAGGGCATCCGTGGCGGTCCAGTGATCCATTGCGGTGGTACCAAACTGCCGCGATATATGTTCGAGCCATTCCTTAGCCCGTTCCTTGTTTCCTCCAAATAGCATGTTTACACATCCTTTCAAATATCAATCATCTTTATTGTCCTTGGTTTCGATCTGAGACCTCAGTTCTTTTATCTCACGTCGCAAGACAATATAAGCGTCCCAGAGATCATCGATCTTATGATCAAACTTCTTCTTATGACTGAAGACTCTGTCGTCCATGGACTGAATATCCTTGTCGTGTTCAACAGTTTTCGCAATAAGGAAAAGCAAAGCGCAAACTACTATTATTTTAATAACCATCGAATCCTCCTTACTTATTGGAATATGTTGTACCACTTGCCGCCGTGGTGTTCGGCCTCGCCGGTAGCGTGGTGCCACTGGTTCTCGGAATCGTGCCAGTCGTAAGGCATTGCTGCCAGCACAAGAATATCACCATCTTCGAACTCTGTTACTTCCGCGCCATGCTCATCGACGATTACCTTGTCCGAAATATCACCGTCGACGTTTCTGTACTGCTCGTAATACTTAGCCATAAATATAATCCTCCTTTACTCAAACCCAAACTCTTCTTCAAGTCTCCTGGCTTTTTCTTTAAGCCGGTCGTATTCTGCTCGTTTCAACGAGAGGAATTTCTCAGACTGTTCAGAAATATCACCGACAAAATCTCGGAAGTTTAATTCATGAACAGAATGATCTTTCTTTGACACCACTGCAATTGAAAAGTTGCACACATCGGCGATGAGTAAAATATCTTCAACAGAAAAACTGTTTCTAGTCATTTTATTATCAAAACCAAAACGGGTAATGCCAAGCAACATCGCCAATTCTTCCCGCTTAGCATCTGAATTCTTTAAAAGCCAATTCACCAAATTAGACTTTGGCCGATCAACCCACTTGGGATTCGTTAACTCGATCATGTCTGCTCCTTTCTATACCTTAAGATCTTTAAAATATACCGCCACAATGTTGGACAGTGGGAACGCAACTACGTCATAATCTTCGCCCGAAAGATCCACCACAAGCCGGTGCTCATCCATAGCGACTTCAACGTTTTCAAATATCGTCGGGTTTCTACAAAGTGCTTCATTCTCAGAAGCATCCTTTGTAAATATAATTTTTATTTTTTCAACTTTCGCAAGCGTTGACTTTACTGCCATAAATATAACTCCTTTATTCTTCGTCGTTCAACCAGTCAAGATTGGCTTTAATGGCGACGTCCTTTGAAATATAACGATTGCCGTCCTTAGCCAACCACTTACCATCAACCCTCGACAAGAACAACTCGGCGAGGGCCTCATCAGAAATATAACCGCCACGGATTCGTTTCATGATAGAGTTCTTAGGTCTACCATTCATCCAGGCGGTTACGCAATCTCTAAAGAATATGTCTCTCCACTCTTCGTGGTCCGTATCCAATCCCTGCATCAGGGCTCTTGGCTTTACGACAATATCACGGTCGACAGACTTCATCTTAATCGAATGAATTCCTCCGAATTCATCGTGATCATACTCGGATTTGAATTTCTTGTCTGGACCGAGGATCTGATACGAAATCTGAAGATCTGGGAATCGCCCACGGAGAGCGTAAATTACTGCACGAATATCCATTTGATACTCGTGAAATGCTTGGCCGGTTAATATCACTTTGTTTCCTCCTTTCCATTCCAGCCGTATCGTCTATGGGAATCCAAGCACAGGAGCAGGTCCACAACGAACAAAGCGTAATTAATATTCTTATCGCTGCCGCCATCGTTAGACTCGAAAAATCGATAAACCGCATCATTAATATAAACATGACACGGAAGTCCTCTCTCCCGTTTAGTAATAAACCTAGAAGCAGCAATATATGCCGTTTCGAGGCTTCCGTAATGCTGAGCCGAAAACGACTCAAGTACTTTATGGATGTAATAATCCGGATGATTTTCTTCTTCCGCTAAATATGTATTCAATGCAGACAAAAGCTCTCTGTCGTAAGAGCATCCAAGGGTCTCTCCGCAAATATCAAGCGGGAGAAGATCGAATCGATAATACTGAGTCCCTAAAATTTTACTGACTGCCAAGTTCTCGCCGCTATTAACACACATGTTAACACCTCCTAAATATGTACTCTAATTGTATGCTCGTTCTGCCAGGCCAGGACATGGCGAAGCTTAGTGGCTTCATGCGCCGGAACAGACATCGCGGCCAGAACGAGGAGAGCCATGCCACCTCCTAATATAATTTTAGACATTTTCTCGTGGTCCTCTTTGTACTTAACCGCTTCATCAAAGCTAAGGTTTAAATCCTTAGCGCGACTCGCCCAATATCCACGCTCAATCTTGCCAACGTTATAACACGTTTTTGCCGCCATGTATCCAGCAGCAGCGAAGGCTAGTGTGGTACCGGTTCTAAATATAAATCGTCCAACAGCTCCCATAGTAACTCCTTTCTTGAAATATAACTTTACAAAACCACTCTTAACGCGGCTAGTAACAACCCACTAAAAAGGCCAAGTGCGTATCCGATCGCATACTTGCCATCGTCAAACCATATAGAATAGAAAAAACCTACAATGCAGACGAACAAGAATATAACAATCGAAACAAATGCCGCAGGTTTCATAACAATCACCACCTTCCTATACTGGCATTGTCAAAACGAGATTTATTGTAGTAAGAACACCAATAAGGATTATAATAATAGCGCCAGCTATACACATCGGTTCGGGGTCTACGAGTAATAACCCTGCCGCGAAACTAAAGAAAATAATAAATACTACAACGTATACCCAGCATATAACAGTAGTCATTTTTATTCTTGCTCACCTACCGCTTTCTTTTTTCGATCCTTGATTACGCTTGCGATGTCTATCCCAAATCTGCTCAGGATATAACCGACCGCATTTGCGTTTCCGCAGCAATAATAAAAACCCTCGCAGGAATCCTGCCGGCTCTCGTCATTTCTCTCATATACCTCTACTGCCACATTTATCAGTTCTTTTTCGCTGATAAATCCGAACTTCCGCATAATTCCGTTAATCATCCTGCTCACATTTCTCCATCTTTTTTTTAATCACAGAAACCTCTTCGGGTTTCGGCATATAAAAGTATTTATGGTTGCACATAAATGTTTTCTGAATAAGTGACATCACATATACCGCATCTTCGTTGGTGTTGTATGTTCCAATCGGAAAATCGTCGTCGGAAACATGAGCACGGATATATATCTTATGATTGTCTGTTCTCGCATAGATGTAAATAACCGCCGCGTCATAAGATATGTCCGTCATTTTATTCTGTGATATAATTCTCATCCAGCTCACCTACTCTCTTATTCCCGCGTTCTTTTTCCTCTTTTGACAAGTTTAAATACTCTACGAAGCATCGCTCCAAGGCATCACGCCAAAGAATATAATCTTTGTTCGATTTAAAAAACAACGCTACAAAAACATCGTCGTCCTTGTCAAACCTGAATTTGTGAATGGTCCTTACTTCATCCGGCTGAATTAACCGAATCAAAGCGTCTTTAAGACCAATATCCGCGATCTTTTTCGGATCATAAACTCTTTTGTTGTGACATCCAGGTCCGCCGGAATTAGTTTCGCGCACAACTTTGCCGAAAAATAAAGATTCTTCGTTTACACAGTAATAACCCTGAAAGGGGTTCTCCCGCGGATCGGTAACGCAAAACGAACAGCGATCACAGCAATCTGACATATCATTGACCTCCCTTCTGGACAGTCGGAGCAATAATCCGGCAACCGCATTTACATGTATAGTCTGATAAAAATACATGTTTTAAATCGCCACAATACGGGCATGTCCAAGTTGCATCGTCAGGTTCTTTGTTCTTCGGATCTCTGTTTGGTCCAAGATCCCACTGGACAGATATAACTCCGCGAGAATCAAAAGCATGTGTGCCGTCAACCTCTGAGGTAACTCGTAACGCTGTTGGAGTTTCTACCAATACGCTTGGTCCCAGAATGAATTCTTCAGATATCACACCACCAACTGCTACAAGAACTGAAGTTCCGCCCGAAGACATAACGCTGGGTGCCGGTAACAAACGGCCGCCAATTCGGCCGAAGGAATCTTTTCTTTTTGATGCCATGTTTCACCTCCTAAATATGTCATCAAACACGTAGTCAATTACGCGTTCGTCACCGTGGAAACTCCAGGCCCAGAGTTCTACAGCTTCCATGATCGTAAAAGGAACGATGAAAATTAGTGTCAAACACCATATAGCCCTCATTACAAGGTCTGGCGATAAATATAACAGTGAGCCAACAATCCCCGTACCAAGTAGACCAATCATGACACAGATTTCCGATCTCTTTTTGTAATAAGAGATTAGATCGTCACGAATAGTTTCAGAAAATATAACGTCGAGACGATCGGCAAGTTCCTTCTTAAGGTCTTCTCTCATAATGTTTTCTCCTCATTTTTTGCGATTGTTTCAAATGCTTCCACGTATCCGCACAACTTGCCTGCCTCGAATATGAAGGAGTAGGCGTGGTTGCC